>Ga0209777_10000036_pt1 | contig 216919 bp, 207 predicted proteins | sample FrelakmetHBP12HB_FD_187147 | JGI IMG/M metagenome (GOLD analysis project Ga0209777, IMG submission 187147) | Freshwater lake sediment microbial communities from the University of Notre Dame, USA, for methane emissions studies -HBP12 HB (SPAdes)... | ecosystem: Environmental > Aquatic >...
ACGATACAGCATATCCTGAACGAGCGGGAGACCAGGCCGGCCGAGATCAAGGTGGTCGATCTGACCGCGGCGCTCAAGGAATGCAAGTCAAAGGTAATCGTGGCCGCGTTCTCCAAAGGTGGGAAGGTGCTCGGGGTCGCCCTTCCAGGCTTCGAAGGCGTGATGCGAAGCGCGGACGGGAAGCTGCGTCTGGGAGCGGAGATGGCGCAGCACGCCAAGACCCGCGGGGTGCAGGGGATATTCCATTCCGACGAGCTTCCGGCGTACGGGATCACCGACGCCGACATCAAAGCGATTAGAGCAGCTTTAAGCCTCAGTGACGGGAAGGCCTTCGCATTGTGCGCGGACGAGTCAGCCAAAGCAGAGGCGGCCATCCGCGTCGCGGTGGAAAGGGCGAACCTCTCGATGCACGGGGTGCCGGAGGAGACCAGGGACCCATTGCCGGACGGCAGCACCATCTACAGCCGCCCGCTGCCAGGCGCCAGCCGCATGTATCCGGAGACGGACGTCAAGCCGATAACGATCCACGAAAGTCGTTTGAAGGACATCCGGGCCAGATTGCCAGAGATGCCGGAGCAGAAGGTTCGCCGCTTCGTGGAACGTTACGGAGTGCACGAGCAGCAGGCCAACCAGATCGTGAGGGACGGATACGAGGAGGTGTTCGAGGAGATCTCGAGTCGATTCGACCTGGCGGCGGTGGCGGCGCGCACCCTTCTGAGTACTCTGCCGGAGCTGGAGAAGGAATGGGTGGACGTCGCCAAGCTGAGCGACGACCGGCTGCGGGAGGCGTTCCAGGAGCTGCATCAGGGCGCATTCGTCAAAGAGGCCATGCCAGCGATGCTAAGGAAGATGGCGGAGGGCCTCAGCGCCAAAGACGCGGTCAAGTCGTTGGGGCTGCAGAAGGTCGACATCGACGAGGCGGGATCGATCATCGCTACGATAGTCCGAGAGAAGGAGTCGCTGGTCCGGGAGAAGGGCTTGGCGGCGCAGGGACCGCTCATGGCACCGGTGATGGAGAAGCTGCGGGGAAAGGTCGACGGCAAGACCGCCTCCGAGCTGCTCAGAAAGGAGATATCGAAGCTGCTAGCCTCGAAATGATCATTTGACCATGGGGGTCAGCTCTTCCACCCACAGCTCCTCGAAGAAGAGCCCCTTGGTGCCCAGACGGCGGCGTTCGAAAGCGGAGAGTGTGCGGGTCAGCGGCGCCTCCTTCATCATAGTTGATAGGAGCACGATCACCTGTCCGCCAGGAGCCAGATGGTCAGGTGCTTCGCGCAGGAAGCGTTCGAGTATCTGGACGCCGTCCTTTCCGCCTGCCCAGGACCTATCGATGTCATCTTCCCCCGTCCCGACCAGGTATGGTGGGTTGAACAGGATAAGGTCGAATCTGCCTACGACGTTAGAGAACAGATCGGACCGGTCTACCTTGGCCTGAAGATGATTCCGTTCGAGGTTGGCACTGGTGCAGTCCACTGCCTTCTGATTGATGTCGACTGCGACCACGATCGCACCCATCTTGGCGCAATGCAGTGACAACAGACCAGATCCGCACCCCATCTCCAGTACTCTCTGGCCTGCCATTGGTTCAACGCATTCGATCAAGAGGTAAGTGTCCTCCCGCGGCGGGTAGACACTTTCGCACTCGTTCACTTCGATGCTTTTGTCGATGTTCATGGCAGTCTCGAATTCGATTTTAGGTGGAATCATCTCCATTCTTTTCGCTGTGTCTCCAATCCAAAAATGCTTCCCCCCCAACTTCCGATCAGTTCCACTGCCGCCTTTGCATCTTTGATGTCTCGGGGGCCACTCCAATATTGTCGTCCCTTTCGTGTCTTGATACTTAAGTACGAGACAGTTGGATTGGGTCCAGTTGTTCCGGGATATCCTGATAATCCACCACCAAACCGAACCTCGGCGATATCTGTTCTCTCGATAAAACCAGGCGCTCGTCGCAGCCAGTCAAACAGGAAACTGTGGAACTCGACACCATTGGAATAGATAGATATCGGCCACAGACTTCGACCCAAAGCCCAAGACATGACGATAAGCGACACAATTTCCATAGAGAGCGCCAGTGCAAGGACCAGCCCGATGAGTTCCAGGGGGAGTCCACGGTACCAGAGGATCGTGCATATCAGAGCGAACACCATTGTAGAGCTTATCGGTACAAACAATAGGTAATTCCTCTTGAATCTCACCTTAGGGTCCGTCACCTCGATGGTCCTTAACAATACCCCCTTGTCTAGCATATCCATATATGCACCTTCAGAGGCCAATCCAGGTGCTTCGGCATAATACTTGCTCGGCCGTCCAACGAACGGTTCAAGCGAAACGCACTTATCGTCCATTCAAACTAACCGGTCTCAAGTGATTGATTGGACATCCTATCCGTTGCGGTCATTCTGATCATCGCCGCCAGCATCGGGCTCTCCTTCCTGAAGAGGTTCGGGATGACCCAGATGCTGATCATCGGCAATCTCGTCATCTTCTTCATCACGATCCTCGCCCCCTACGGGGTGATCCAGGGCGATCTGGGGTTCAGGCCGATCTACCTGCAGAACGGCGAGAACATCTATACGGTGTTCACGAGCATGTTCATCCACAACGGTGCTGCTCACATCCTCTTCAACATGCTCTTCCTGTTCCTGATCGGGCTCCAACTGGAGGACCGGGTAGGGAAGGTCAAGTTCGCCGCGGTCTACTTCTCGGCCGGGCTGATCGGCGTCCTCGTGGAAAGCGTGGTGCGCTGGGGGAGCCCAGGTCTCATCATCGGCGCCTCCGCCGCCATCTCCGGGGCGATGGGTGCGATGCTATTGCTCTACCCCCGGGACCGCATCCCGATGTTCGTTCTCATCATCTTCCTGCCGTCCGTTCCGGTCTGGGCAGCGGTGGGCAGCTGGTTCGGCTTGCAGGTGCTCTTCGCGGCATCCGACCCCTTGGGGCCGACCGCCTACTCGGCCCACATCGCCGGGTTCTTGATCGGAATGGTGGTGGCGCAGCTGCTCCCGGCTCTGGCTGCCAAGAGCGATAAGGTGACGGCGTTCGACGTCAGCGGACTGGAGGTTCTGGCGACCACGCCCGAGCTCAGGGATGCGCTCGAGAAGATACGGAACGAGACGCAGCCGGACATCAAACGCGTTTGGCTGGAGTACTTCGCCGCCCATGCGAAATGCCCTAAATGCCAAGGGTCGTTGGAGCTCAAGGGTAATAAGCTCAGATGCGTCTGCGATTTCGAGGTGAGGACGAGATGAAAGGGTTCGAGGTCATCGTGCTCTGCAATGGCTTCATCCGCAGGGACGGCAAGGTGGTGCTGGAGGCGCATAGCTCCTCGACACTGGTGAGGAGCAAGGGCCACATCATCGTCATCGATACCTCCAGCTCCGAATACCGGCCGAGGATCGTGGAGCGATTGCGAGAGTTTGGCGTCGACCCCGAGGAAGTCGAGATCGTCATCAACACGCATAACCACATCGACCATAGGGCGAACAACGACCTCTTCCCCAAAGCTAGATTTATCTCCGGGCCACTAGGCAAAGGCCAGGATCCGACGAAATTGTCCACAGGCATCCAGTTGGTCGGAACGCCTGGGCATACGCCCGAGAGCATTAGCGTTTTCGTGGAGGGGGAGAAGCGGTACGCCATCGTGGGCGATGCCATTCCCACCCATAGTAATTTTATCAAATGGGTGATCCCCGCAGCGAACTACGACCCTGACCTGGCCTTGAGAAGCATGGAACGGATCGCCGCGTTCGCAGAGATCATCGTTCCGGGGCACGACGCCCCTTTCCGCGCCGACCGATAGTTAAAAGACTGCGGTGCGATAATGGAAAAACGGAATGAAATCATGGCTATACCGAATTCACTTTATCTGGATTGTCCCTCCTGTGGAGTAAAGCGCCTGCACGAGGTGCTCAAGGGCCGTTTGTCCAAAGGGCGCGATGTTCTAGAGACGACGGTCAAATGTCAGGAATGCGCGCATGTGCACACTACCATGGTCAGAGAGCCGAAGAGTGTGAAGGTCAAGATCATCGTCAGCGACATGGGCGAGACCAAGCCCCACGACTTCGAGTTCGGGGAGGACGAGGCCATCTCGGTCGAGGACGAGCTTTGGGTGGGCGACATGAACGTCACCATCACCGCCATCGAGATGGGGGAGAAGCGGGTAAGCACCGCGAAGGCCTCCGATGTCAATACCATCTGGGCGAAGCGGTTCGACCGGGTGAGGGTCAAGATATCGGTCAACAAGAACTCCAAGACGCTGGCGGCGGAGGTGTACGCCCTACCGGAGGAGGAGTTCTTCGTCGGCGATACCATGGAAGTAGGCAAGGATAACGTCGTCATCCACAACATCAAGACCACCGACGGGACGATTAGGTCCGGTGGGGTGGCCGCCAAGGACATCGTGCGCATCTACGCCAAGTCGATGAGGGTCACCTACAGCTAGGAGGGGCATGAGCCCGAAGGACGCCCGCAAGCTCATGGTCCGCCGCCTGGTCGATTGCGGCATCATCAAAAGCGCCCCAGTGGCCCATGCCATGGAATTGGTGGAGCGGCATCTCTTCCTTCCATCGAACATGACCGATCAAGCGTATCTGGACACGCCGCTGCAGATCGGGGAGGGGCAGACGATCTCGGCTCCGCATATGGTCGCCATGATGGCGGAGGGTTTGGACCTGAAGCCTGGTCTCAATGTCCTGGAGGTCGGAGGGGGCTCCGGCTACCACGCCGCGGTGATGGCCGAACTGGTTAAGCCTGATGGCAAGGTGTTCAGCATGGAGCGCATCACTTCGCTGGCGGAGGGCGCGCGACGTATTCTCAAGGCGGCTGGATATGAGAGTCTGGTGGAGGTCATCGTGGGCGATGGCACCAAAGGGCTGTCCGATCACGCGCCTTTCGACCGCATCTCCATCGCGGCCGCCGCCCCTTATGTTCCAGAGCCGCTGAAGCAGCAACTGGCCGAAGGCGGCAAGATGCTCATCCCGGTGGGAGGGCGCTGGTATCAGGAACTGACGCTGGTGGTGCGCAAGGGAGAGGAGTTCATAGAAAAGAACCTCGGCGGATGCGTTTTCGTCCCGTTGATCGGCGAGTTCGGGTTCAAGGACTGATGCGTTTCCGGTCATTCCCGTTCAAGATGAACGGCAGCACCGCGCGCAGGTTCCGATCCTGCACCACGTAGGTGGCGCAGTCGCTCACTCTCCCATCCATCGGATTGAAGGCGATGGACATGCCGCAAGCCTCGAACATCGGGATGTCGATGAAGCTGTCCCCGACGCAGGCCGCCCGCTCCTTCTTGACATGGTATTTAGCAAGGAAGGCCTCCAGGGCCAGCTTCTTGTTCAACAGTTCGACGCGCAGGACGCCCTCGCCTGTCAACTGACCGAAGCGGTCGGCCTCCACCCCGTTGGCTATGAAATCGTCGAAGCCGTATCGTTGCGCAATCCTCTCCGCGACGATGTCCAGTCCGCCCGAGACGATCACGGCCTTGATGCCTTGCTCTTTCAAAGTGGCTACGGTCTCCTCGATCCCCTCATTGAAAGGGAGCGGCTCGAGGATGCACTTCAGGCCGTCGATGTCCAGCTTGGGATCCCGCTCCCGCCAGAGCGCGATATCGCGGCGCATGAACTCCCGGTCGTCGATCTCCCCTCGCACGAAGGATAGCAAGGCTGGTTCGTTGTCGACGCCGAAATGATGATGCACCCAGGTCCAACAGCTGGAATAGTCCACCAATACTCCGTCCATGTCGAAGGCGACCAGGTCGAAGGAACGGTCCTTTTCCACAAGAGCGACGAAGTGCGCCTATTACATAAACGCTTTGGGGGACCACCAATGATAGGAGCGTCTCTTGCGAAATGAGCGGTGTAAGAGACCGATCGAACGAAAGATTAAAACCGATAGATACGCTGGTGTGGCGAATGATCACGCTAATCGGGGTAGGGCACGTCTTCAAGATCGCCGACCAGGTCAAAGGCGTCATCCTGGGGGAGATGCCGGGAGCGGTGTGCGTCGAGCTCGACCCAGGACGCTACTACGCCCTCTGCCATCCCGAGGTGCAGCGCCAAGGTCCGCTCACATATCGATTATTATCGCTCTTCCAGAAGCGCCTGGCGAAGAGCTTCGGCGGAGAGCTCGGCTCCGAAATGCTTGCCGCGGTGGAGGCAGCGAACCTTCTCGGCGTGGAATCGTTGATGATCGACATGGACGCCAAGACGATGTTCGATCGGGTGTGGCGGGAGATGCCGATGAAAGAGCGTTTCAAGCTGTTCTTCTCCGCCATCATCGGGATGATCGCCAGCAAGAAGAGCGTCGAGACCGAGTTGGAGAGCTTCTCCGAGAACGAGGAGGCCTATCTCAAGGAGTTCGGGAACCAGTTCCCCACTCTCAAGCGGGTACTCATCGACGACCGCAATCAGCTGATGTCCGCTCGGATAATGGAGGCGGAGGCGCGCTTCGGCAACGTCGTCGCCGTCGTCGGCGAGGGGCACATCGACGGAATCAGAGGATTGCTGGGAGATCGGACCGTCCAATTGGTCCGCCTCAAGGAGCTGCAGAACGGTGAAGCTGGGAAACGTTACACGGCTTCGAAAGATGGAAAAGAGGTAATGTTCACCTATCAATACCAGTGAGGCGAAAGACTGTTATCGATTGCATGATAATAGGGTGATCGAAATGAAAGTCCACTTACTATCCTATACCAAGGACGCGGAACGGCTCTGCGCCGCCGCAGGTCGCTCCTGCTACTCCAAGAAGTCGGCGAGCAAGCTGCTGGAGGAGGTGGACCCAGAGCGCGCTGGCGATATGATCTCCGAGATCACCGGGCTAGGCCATCATTCCGTCATCGAGCATGCTTGCTACACGTTCAGCATCGAGGGCGTTTCCAGGGCGCTGACGCATCAATTGGTGCGCCATCGGATCGCATCCTTCAGCCAGCAGAGCCAGAGGTACGTTCCCATCAAGGAACCGAGCTTCGTAACCCCTCCTTCCGTGGCCAAGGACGAGGAGCTGAAGGAGAAGTTCGATTCGGTCATGAGCGCCACTTGGCTTGCGTATCGAGCGCTCGTGGAGAAGGTCCCGGCCGAGGACGCCCGGTACGTGCTGCCGAACGCCTGCACCACCAATATCACCGTCACAATGAACGCCCGGGAGCTGTGGCATTTCCTTTCCCTGAGGACCTGTTCCAGGGCGCAATGGGAGATCAGGGAGGTGGCGGAGGAGATGCTCAAGCTGTTGAAGGAGGCTTCCCCGCGCATTTTCTCGGAAGCTGGCCCTCCTTGCGTACGAGGGCCTTGCCCAGAAGGCAAGCTGAGCTGTGGCAAGCCACGTAGGAGCGACCTCAAAAAGACTTAAATACGCTCAGCCCTTAACCCGGATTTACCAGGTGTGAAAATGGGACGGATCAGACCTACCTATATCAAACGAGTCGCCATCGAACTCGTCACCAAGTATCCAAAGGTCTTCAGTGCCGATTTCGAGGCCAACAAGGTCCTGGTCGGCAAGCTGACCAATGTCCAGTCGATCACAATGAGGAACCGCATCGCTGGATATGTGACGACCTACTGGCAGCGCAAGCAGAACTGAATTTGGCGCTCTTTTTCAAACGCTTTCGGAAAGGGTGAGGCCCTTGGTATTCGCCATCGAGGCCAAATCGCTGACACGAACCTTCGGCGGCAAGAAGGGGAAGGAGCCGCTCGTAGCGCTCGATAACGTGGACCTCCAGGTCGAGGAGGGGGAGCTTTTCGGTCTTCTCGGTCCGAACGGTGCCGGAAAGACGACATTGATCAAGATACTGTCCACGCTGCTGCTGCCCAGCTCCGGGACGGTCAAGGTGCTCGGCCATGACGTGCTAAACGATTCGCAGAGCATCCGCCGTCGCATCAACATGGTATCGGGGGGAGAGACCTCCGGCTATGGCATACTTACTGTCAAAGAGAACCTGTGGATGTTCACTCAGTTCTACGGCGTCCCCAGCGAGGTGGCGAAACGGCGCATCGATGAGATGCTGACCTCGTTCGGCCTAGTAGATAAGAAGAACTCCACCCTGAGGACGGTATCCACCGGGCAGAGGCAGAAGATGAACGTCGTCCGCGGTTTCGTGACCGATCCGGACCTGATATTCCTGGACGAGCCGACCCTTGGCCTGGACGTCAATGCCAGCTTCATCATCCGCGACTACATCCGCCGCTGGGTCAAGGAGCGGGAAGGGAAGACAGTTTTGCTCACCACCCACTACATGCTCGAGGCGGACGAGCTCTGCGATCGCGTCGCGATCATCGACCGGGGGCGCATCCTGGCATGCGATACGCCCGCCAATCTCAAGCGCAGCGTTTCCAGGAACTCGACCTTCAGTATCACCACGACGCCGTTCCAGCAAGTGGACGGGGTCGGCCAGCTCCCCGGGGTCAAGGGATTCGAGGTGAAGGCGCAGCCTGACCGGCTGGAGGTCAATTTCGTCCTCGAGGACGAGTCGGTCATCGCTGACATCATCTCCTTTATGACCGCCAGGCAAGGGAAGGTGCTATCCCTGACCAAGAGCCAAACTACCTTGGAGGACGTCTTCATCGGATTGGTCGGAAGGGGATTGGGATGAGCGACTGGCTCTTGAACTACCGGGCCATGATGGGCCGAGCCTATCCGCGCGTTCTCGGTCCCTGGCGAGAGCCGAGCTGGGTCCTGTTCGACATCTTCCTGCCTTTGCTCGGGATCGCCGCCTTCATCTTCTATTACCGGTCCATGGGCGCCCCGGAGGTATTCACCGGCTTCGTCGTCCTGGGCGGAGCGATGACCGCCTTCTGGATCAACGTCCTCTGGTCGATGGCGGCCCAGTTCTATTGGGAGAAGGAGACGGGCAACCTGCAGCTCTACATGCTTGCGCCTATGTCTCGCATGGCCGTGCTGGCCGGAATGGCGGTGGGAGGCATGTTCTTCACCACGGTCAGGGCGGTCTCGACCTTCGTCCTGGGCTTCTTCATCTTCAACGTGCAGATACAGATAAGGGAGCCATTGGCCCTGATCGCGGTCTTCCTGGTCACGCTCGTCGCCATCTACGGAATGGGCATGATGTTCGCCTCGCTCTACATGGTCTGGGGGCGGGGCGCGATGAACTTCTCGACCTTGATGCAGGAGCCGATCTATCTGGTCTCAGGCTTCTATTTCCCCGTCAAGCAATTGGGATTCTGGGTGGCGGCGGCAGGCTCCATTATACCAATAACGTTGGGCTTGGATGCCATGAGGCAGCTGATGTTCGCCGGCTCCAACGTCTTCCCCTTCCTCACCTGGCAATGGGAACTGGTCCTAATGTGCGGCCTGGCGGTGCTTTTCCTGTTGCTGGCGCGTTATTCCCTGCGTTACATGGAGCATCTGGCGAAGCGTGAGGGGAGGTTGACCCTGAGATGGCAGTGAAGGAGCATCTTCGCACGTTGAAGTACGCTGCCTGGCTCGGATGGCAGATTGAGTCGAACTGGACCAAGCCCTGGTTGTTCGTCGCCTATTCGATAGCCAAGCCGATCTCGGCCACCTTGATACTGGTCCTGATGTACCTGGTGATCTTCTCCAGCTCCCTGACCAGACCGGACATCTTCGCCTTCATGTTCGTCGGGAACGCCTTCTACATGTACGTGGCGCAGGTGCTTTTCGGGATAGTCATGGTCATCCACGAGGACAGGGAGCATTACCAGACCATGAAACAGATCTACATCGCCCCGATCTCGTTCTACGTCTACATCATGGGGCGCGCGGTCCCCAAGATCATCATCACCAGCATTGCCATATTGATCACCCTGGCCTTCGGAGTGCTGGTGCTCGATTTAAATATCGATCTGGCGGCGGTGAACTGGGTGATGCTGGGATTGGTCATGATCGTCGGCCTGATGTGCATCTGCATGATCGGGATCGCCCTGGCAGGCATATCCTTCCTCACGGCGAAGCACGGCATGGGCATCAACGAGGGCATCGCTGGCATGTTCTATCTTTTCTGCGGCGTGGTGTTCCCCATCACCGTGCTGCCACAATGGGGGCAGGCGATCGGGTTGGGAATACCGATCACCTATTGGCTCGAGATCGTGCGTCGCGCCGTCCTCAATGGCTCTGGGGTGGAGAACATCGGAGGGCTCCAATCGTACAGCGAATTGGAGATATTCCTCTTCCTGCTGGTGTCAAGCGCCATCTTCTTCGTCATCTCCCTGGTCATCTTCCGCTACGCGGACCGGCTGGCCAGGAAGAAGGGCAAGCTCGATATGACCACCTCTTATTGAGATGGGTTAACTATAAAAAGCGGTGAGCATTGGGGATTATGCCCGAGTGGGGTAGCTTGGATATCCTAAAAGATTGCGGATCTTTAGACCCGGGTTCGAATCCCGGCTCGGGCGCTTCTTTTACTACTGGCCTGGTTGGCCGAGGGTCAGACCGTGGCTCTCCAGGATATTCACGTCGCCTGGAGGAAGGATGCGCGACACCTCTTCCTCCGGAACGCCCAGCTCCTTAGCCAGTGCTGAGGAGAGCTTGCTTCTGGCCATCTCTCCCGGCGTGAGCACCAGATAGCGTTTCGATCGCATCTCCATGCTGGTGCGGGGCGCGCACATGATCTTCCTTGCCCCTTCGTGCTCTATCTCCCCGATGACCAGCTCCATCGATATATGGTGCTCGTAGTTGCGCTTCCCCCTGATGATGAACGCGCCCCTAGGAACGAAGGCGCCCGCATCCGGGGTCTTGGACACCTGGTCCGGCAGCACCCAGTAGGCGCTGCCCTCTTGGACGCCGGCGTTCCATGCTTTCGAATGAGCCAGCGCGAACACGCACGCCTCGCGCAATTCCTGCTCGCTCGCGGTCGAGCCATCCTTGATCACCACGCTGGGTGCGCCATGGACGTCGGCATGCGCGTACCGGTCCGGCAGCTTCAGGTGCTTCTTCACCACCTGGTCGTTGGTCCTGACGTCCCTGCCAGCGACGATGAGATGCCCCCCGGAGGTGATGAACCACTTGTACGCCTCGAACCAGAACTCCTTGGTCTTCTTGACTGTGATCTTCTCGACTAGCGCCGCCTTGGTGTCCTTCGCTCGCAGGGCGGCGATCCTCGCCTCGGTGGCGTGCACCATCTCTAGGGAGCGGTTCTGCTTTTCTCGCGCTTCCTTAGCCTTCGAGTAGAGCAGGTTGGCATTGTCATCGAGCGACGTGGTGTAGTCCAGGTCAGCTTCGACGATGTCTAATCGCACTTTGACCTTCTTGCGCTGCGGGTCGATGGATTGCACCATCGCCAGGGTGCTGGCGAACTGCTTCAGCTCGTCCCAATCGGTCTTGTCGGCCTTCTTCCTGAGGGCGCCGAGCATGGTCGTGATGTCGCTATAAGCGGTGTAGAGCGCCTCCGCCGCGCGCGTCAGCCTCTCCGACTCCTCTCCTCCCTTCTCGGCGGTTTCGCGCTGCTGCTGCAGCTGCCTCTCCAGCTTCTGGACCTCGGGATTTCCGAGAGCGACCTTCTCGGCCACCTTCCTGTGCTCGAGGAAGAACTGCAACGCCCCTGAGAACGAGGGGAACTGCTGCTTACCGAGGTCCTGATGGATGCGCAGGGGGAGCGGCGTAACGTCAACGGCGCTCTCCTGCTCGAGCACCGCCGTCGACTGCGCCGTCGCAAGCTCGTCCAGGAGCGACTTGAGCCCCTGGTGCAATCGTTCCACCGCGGCCTCGTCCAATTTGGGCGCCTTCGTTCCTTTATCCACTGAAGCTCTCAGGCAGACCTCTTCGGCGTACTGTCCGCCGAGATTGATGCTCGTGGCCAACGTTCGGACGACATCGGAGTTGGATGATGCGAACGCCTTCTTGAACGCTGCGAGGTCCTGCGTCCGGGGGTTGAAGCGCGGCGGAGGGAACTGGTAGTCCGCCCCGATCCTCACCTCCCTCGACTTCCAGGTCTTGGATACCAGGCAGTTGACGATCTTTCCCTCCGAGACCAGGAGGAGGTTGCCCTCCCCGAAGAGCTCGATCACCAGCTTGTACCCATTCTCTTTCATGAGATCGATGACCACGACCCGGTCGAACTCCTGTTGCGAGACGCCTTCGATCCGAGCGTTAGAGAGGAGCTTGCGCAGGTGGACGGCGAACTGCGACGGGAACTCCGGGGTCTCTGGCCTATCCGATGAGACGTACAGCCATCTCAGGTCGAGGAGCACGATCTCCCTGCGACCGAGGTTCGGCATGTTCACCCTCAGGAGCAGATTCCGGCGGTCCCAATGGAACACCTTGTCCAGGTAGCCTCCGACCAGTGGCGTAATCTCCTTCACCACTGCCAGGACATCGAAGGCGGTCATCTCGTTCTTCATCCCGCATCCCTAGATTGAGAGGAAAGATAAGGTTTGCTGAGTGCATGCTCGCGGCATCATCCCCTTTTGATGATGCTGGACCGATCGACGCTCCCGTGCTTCGTTCCACTGATATCGGACGCATCCAGAAAAGACGAAAGGTTTATCAAGGGTCATCGAATTGAAGGGGAAAGACGCCACTGTGGCTTAGAGGTAGCGCGCATCGAACGCGCCTCCAAATAGCGACGCCTTGGTAAGGCGTAGGTCGAGGGTTCGATCCCCTCCAGTGGCTCCATCTCCTTCTCTCTTTACCATCATCGTCTTCAGTTGAGGCATCTTAAAATAATCGCAGCGAGCTAAGTATTAATCAGCTCGCTGACGAGGATTTGCTTTGAAACGCAGACTGATCTACGCCATGGTCATGCTGATTGCAGTGACTACGTTCGGAACGATCGGATTCCTTCTGGTGGAACCGGCTATCACTGATCCGTTCGAAGCCTTCTATTTCACCATAACAACCATGTTCACCGTCGGCTACGGCGACATCGTTCCGACGACCATGCTCAGCAGGGTGTTGGTGATGATCATCGTGGTCGGTGGTGTCACTGCAGCCGTCACTGCGTTGCAATCGCTATTCGACCTAATCGTCACCAAGGACATTCGCCGTGAGCTGGGTTTACCCGAAAGGAGGACTAAAATGAAGGACCACATCATCATCTGTGGCTATGGCAATGTAGGGCAGAGGATATATGAGCAGTTGAAAGACAAGAACGAGGGGTTCCTCTTCATCGAGTCCGACCCGCAGAAGGTGGCGGAGCTGGTGGACAAGCGGGTGCCAGTCATCCAGGGTAATGCCGGCGATGAGGGTGTGCTTGAACGGGCTAATGTGAAGGAAGCTAAGACATTGATTCTCACATTGCGCGATTCAGATAACATCATAGTAACCATCATGGCCAAGATGCTCAATCCAAAAGTCTTCATCGTCTCCGAAGTGGAGGACATGAGGAATGTAAACGTAATAAAGAAAGCCGGAGCAGACGAAGTGGTCCATTGCCACGAGATGGGGGCGCGAACGATGGTCAGCAAGGCGCGGAAGATCGTAATCGATCCAGTATGCGGTGCAGAGGTCGATCCAAGAACAGCGCCTTTCTCGGCCGATTTCAATGGGGTGAAGTTCCACTTCGATAGCCAGGAGTGTAAGGACGCATTCGGTAAGAATCCCGATCGGTTCATGGAGATGCAACGCGTGGTAGAGGCGACCTGCGCGGTCCGGTGAAACCTGACTAAGTCATCCGGTAGATAACGAATCCAGACCAGATCTTCGGGTAGAAGAAGGTGGACTTCTTCGGCATCTTCTTGCCGGCCTTAGCGACGGTCCAGATCAATCCAAGGTCCGGCGAGGACAGGATCACAGCGAACGAGCGCGTGCCGGTCTTCATCTTCTCGAGCACGGAATGCGCCTCGTGGTCGTACTCTATGGACGCGTTGGCATCGATCAGGTCCTTGAGCGTCTGCTGAAGCAGCACCTTCTCGCAGATGAAGGCGTCGACCTTCCACAATGGGTTCTGATCGTGCCTTCCGAGATGCTCGGCGACGAACAAACGGCCATCGGAAGTGGCCAGGCCCAATGCGACCCTCTTCGAGCTGGCCAAGGCCTTCGTCAATTGATCCAGGCTCTGCATCTCCCATAGACCGAAATCCTTGGCTGCGTACGAGAGCAATTGCTCAGTGGTGATTCCCGGCGACGATAGGATGCGGTGCGTCGGCTCGACGATCAAGCCAGCATCGTCCGATGCGACCAGGGTGGAGAGGACGTAGCGCTTCTTCTCGTCCTGAGGGTGCTCTTGCGAATAGCGCATCGACGTTTCATAGCGATGATGGCCGTCCGCAATCAGCATCTTCTTCTGCTTCAGCATCGCGACGACCGATGCAACCGTCTTCTCATCCATCAGTTCCAGGAAGGAGTGCTTGACACCTTGGCTGTCCTTAAAGTGGAATAGTTCCCTCGAATGCGTCTGCAAAGCCGAGGAGATGGCCCTATCCATATCCTCGTAGATTCCAAAGATAGATTCCAGATGCGTTTCCGTGGCTTCCAGCAAGTTCAATCGGTCCTCTTTGACCTTGGAGAACGTCTCTTCGTGCGGCAGGATGTTGCCCTGCTCGTATGACTCGATCAACAGTCTGCCCATGATCCCGGTCCGGGTTCGCTCTCTGCCTTCGTAGACGAAGGTTTGTCGATAGAGGTAGAAGCACTCCTTACTCGATTGGACCAGCATCCCTTTCATGATCCAGTCATCCAGCTCTTTCCTCGCGGCCTGGTAGTTGCCGTCCCTCACGCCCAAGGTTATTCGGGTGATATTGCCTGGGAGGGACTGTAGCCTTCGCTTCTCTTGATCGTTGATGACGTCATAAGGCGGTGAGACTCTTTGAGTGATGTCTGGGCTAATTAGCGGAGTGTATCCACGGAATGGAAGGAATGTTACCATATTGTTGCACCAATCATGGGATAAAAGCTCGACCTTCAATAGCTTTGCTCCTCGATTTTAATGCCTTCAATGTGGTTATTAGAACAGATCCACCATCAAACCTGACAATTGAGATGAAATCTGCAATCTCTTGAAAATGAAATGAGTGGGCTCAGCCGGATTCGAACCGGCGACCTACGCCGTGTAAGGGCGTTGTTTGCTAGGCGACCAGGGGGTGCCTGGTCATCTCATAACCACTAGACCATGAGCCCGAGGATTCGGAATGAATCCAGCCTATTAAAACCTAGCCTACGTCGGATTCAAATAAAAGCCAATTTGGCATAGCTAATCCAGATACTCGATAGCTATCTCTGAACATTAAAAAAAGGAAAAAAGAAAGAAAATGGATTGGAAGAGGTTTATGCGGGTCCGAGACTAACGCCGTTGAGCATCCCAAATCCATAATCGCTTGGGCCGCTAGTTGGGCTTACCAAGATGATCATTTCCTGATAGTTTACCAGGCCGCCGATCTCACGCAGGAAGGATACGCCCACATCCGCTAGGTTGACGTTCATCACCAATGGTAGGTACTTTATTCCATCCGTCCCCACGCATCCTGGGAAGTACAGCGTCACCAACCATTGGTTCATGGTCGGTGGCGTGCCAGATGCCCAGGAATCCATCGGGATGACATTGCTGTTCAGGGTAGCTCCCGTAACATACCAGCCGCCCAAATTGGTCCCCTCATCCGTCATGTAACGCAACCTGACCTTCACTACCTGTCCAACCCATCCGCTCAGGTCATAGCTCGACATTACATATCCTCCGGAGTTGCCTGTAATCCCTGGCAGGTTATCAGAGATCGAGGTCATGTCGGTCAAGTATTCAGAGGTGGTGTACTCGTTAGCCACCGTTGTCCATGTCTGACCGTCATCGACAGAGACTTGGACGAACCCGAAGTCCCAGTTAGGCTCTATGTCCCAAGAGGTATTGAGGGTCAACACCGCGTTTTCCATTCCTGTCAGGTCGAGGGTGTTGTATAAGCTGTAGTCGACCTGATCGCCCTTACCTGACCACCAGCCACTGGTGCTCACCACATCATTGATGGCTAGGTTGTCAATGGACATCGACGCACCCGTACCACCGTAGGTTATGAAGTCAAACCTGAGCTGGATTACCCAGCCGGTGAGGTCGGATACGTCCAAGGTGACCTTGCCACTAACGTCTGAGGACCACAGCTGGTAAGTCTGGAAGGTCGTATCTGCCGCTGAAACCGCGGAGAACCTAATCCTGCAGAAGTCGTACGGCGTGCCCATCAAGAAGTTCAAGTCGAAGGATAATTGGGCCTTGTCGACACCCGTCAAATCATAGTACGCTGTATACAAGCGTTGGTATTGATAGGCCGTCGGGTCATATGAGCCCAGGAATCCGTTGACATTGGCCTGATAGTTGCTGCCAGATACTAGGTTCATGGACCACGGGCCACCGCCGTAGACTGTTCCAGCGGTCGTACCATGCCATTCACTCGGGAATGCGCCCGCATGGTCGAAGTTCTCCGAATACATCAAACCGTCTACACCTGATGGCACCTGCGTCATCTGCCATCCTTGCGACGATTCTGCTTGGCCCTGGAACATGAACTTCAAATCGAACGGATTTAAGTCACTGGACCACGACGAGGATACGGAAGGACCAACCGAGGGTGCGATCGGACCAGCGCCTTGTACACTGATGTAGTCAGTACCATAGGCCCCTAGGTTCCGCAGACCGGTGTAGTATCCTCCATAGCTGCCGGTCGGTCCAAAGTATGTGCTTCCTGACGTTACTATGGGGTCGACTGCGGGGTACCAGTTATAGACTTTGGGTCCTGCAACCATGGACAGATCGACTGACTTGTAGTTGTACAATCCGTTACCTGGGCTGTCGCTGAGGATAAGGTTAGCCAAGCGCCATGTCGAGAAGGCCTTTGTGAAGTCCCATCCCGTCTTGCCGATGTGGTCGAAGGCGTAGTTGACAGAACTTATGCCTGAGGTCCCATTGCTATGTACCATAGCCTGGATCATTTCCGGTCCGAAGTGATCGGCTAACCAGGTCGTGAATAGTGCCGCTGCGCCATAATCGGCCAGGATATTGATACCGCCCTGGTCACCCCATTCCGTGAGAGAGTTGTCCGGCGTGTAGAAGAATTGCTGGACGTAGCTTAGGTCAAGCCCATAGCCGCAAAGGATCTCTGCATACATCGAGCACCCTTCGTTCAAGAAGCTTATCTGGTCCGGGTTGAAGAAGGCATTGAGCAGGTGTTGGTACTCGTGGGCCAGGGTTGATTCGTAGACCCATGGCCGTGCCGATGTGCCTGTCGTCCTGTTCTGCCAATCCCAGCAATCCACATTAATGATGTTCCTGTCATAGAACGCATCGTTCGAGCGGTCGAAATAGCCCGCCACATAACTGGGGTAATTGAAATCCCAGAAGGACTCATCCACAATGTTGAAGATCATGATCATGAGCCGACCACTGACGTTCGTTCCGAAAAATGGCCTATCCATCGAATTTAACCAAGAATTCTGACCATCAATCCCTGGCGGGAGGCCAAAGAACGAGGTCATGTTAGGATAGATTGCATTCTCATATTCATCGGCCATATACTGCGCCTGGGAGTCGTTGATCGTGATCCGGCTAGTGAATGCGTTCCTTGGATCCCCGGCCGGGAATGTCAAGTCCGTCGCCACCCAAAGCTCGCAATGCGTGGTCTCAGTTCTCTTCTGGAACAGCATATAGCCGGTAGGGTTCGTGTCATTAAAAGCCCAACTGCCATATGCTCCCACCCAGTACCTGGCAATCGATCCGTTTGCATATATGGTGCCAGGCACCAATATGCTATTACCAATCATGGCACCTAGATCCTGGCTCATCGCCGCCAGGTCTAGATTATGATTATGGTATTGTTCTCCTGCATACATCGGTTCCGGGTCGACGAATTTCATCGTCGTTTGAGCCGAAGGTGCGTTTCTTGCGCTCAATGCCGGAGTTAAGACGGCAAACGCGCCTAGCACCATCGCTAGCACAATTGCTATGCTGATGATTTTACTTACATTTCTAAGCATCTAGCCCCTCCTGTATCGATTCCGCCGCTTTAGGTTTAGTACCACCGTAACCTAAGTCGAGCGGTCATAACTGTAATGCCAAATATTCAGTCGCTGACTATTTATAAATTATGCAGGTATTTTTAATATGCTGGATTAATTCCAAAACGCATTTAATAGAACGCGCTTATTAAGTTATGAACGGGAATCGATAGCAAAAGTGATAAAGAAAAAGGGTCGAGCGATCCCAACCCCAACCGAAAAGGCAAGGTAACTGGGGCGAGACCGAAACGATAGAATACTCGCTCGATTGTTTCCAAATTACCTATCGAACGTAGGATGGATAAATGGCTAGAGGGGAGATGAGAGGGCGTATCGAGGCGGCTCTTAGCATGCCAGAGACACGTCCAGCCATAAGGCGATACTTCGTCAATACCATGTTCGACTCCACATTCGTAATGTTGGGCATCATCATCGCCGGAGCGTTCAACACAGACCCGCATCTGCGGGTAGTTATCGCTACAATTTTGGCTAGCGCGGTTGCCTTGGGAATTTCCACTGGCGTCAGCGTATTTGAAGCAGAGAACCTCGAACAAGGCCGCCGCATCGATGAGATAGAGAAGGCCATGCTGCGGTCGATGGAAGAGACCCACATCGGCCGCTCTTCTCGATCGAGCATCTATCTGATTGCCCTGGTTAATTTCATGGCACCAATTATCACTGGAACGATAATCCTTGCCCCATTCCTGTTCTTCTCAGCGATAGATATTAGGACAGCAGCTTGGACGGCGGTCGGTCTCGGGATAATGTTGCTCTTCTTAACCGGGTATTTCATGGGTCGGGCGGGCAAGCGCAATCCATGGTTTCAAGCGATGAGAATGGCAATGGTCGGCGGGGGAGTGTTCATAATCTGCTTCTACATCGAGAGCGTCGTGGCCTGATCAGCAGATGCGAGGTACTGGGTCTCCGACCGGAGGCTCGAGGATCCTCTTGCCTCCCACCTCCGTGATCAGCACAACCCCGCGATATTTCGACGTGGCATGTCCGATGATCGCCGCGTTGCGTCCGTAAGGATGGGCCCGGATCGCGCTTAAGATCTCTTCCTCTTTCTCCTTGACCACCCCCACGATCATCTTGCCCTCATTACCGATCGTCAGAGGGTCGAGCCCCAGCATCTCGCAGGCGTTCCGGACCGCGTCGTTGATCGGTATGGCGTTCTCCACGACCTCGATGCCGACCTTGGACTTCGACGCCCATTCGTTTACGGCGTTGGCTAGACCGCCACGGGTGGGGTCCTTCATGCTTACCGCTCCCCCGACCTTTAAAACGTCCTCGACGAGTCCGTTGAGCGGCGCAATATCGCTTTTTACGACCGAATCGAATCCGTAGCCTTCTCGGAACGAGAGCAATGCGATGCCATGGTCACCCAGAGTACCAGTAGCGATGATCGCATCTCCTTCACGCAGATTGTCGTCGGTCAACCAGCGGGAGTCGACTTTCCTATATTGCGAGGCGACTTCGAGGTCATGGTCAAGGAAATTCGACCTTCTGCCGATCGCCGATGTCACTATGACCATGCGCTCGATCTTGCCCTGCTCCATGACCTTGGTGTCGCCGGTGACGATGGGAACGCCCGCCTTCTTCGAGGTATCGCCGATGCTAGCTGAAACCCTCTCGAGGACATCGAACTCCAGGCCCTCTTCCAGTATCATCGCACAGGAAATCGCCAGCGGTCGGGCGCCCATCACTGCGATGTCATTGATCGTGCCGCACACGCTCAATGACCCGATATCCCCACCTGGGAAGAAGAGGGGCTTGACCGTATGCCCATCGGTGGTGAAGACGATCCCTTCGACTACCGCTGAATCGTCGAATGAATGCAATGAGACCTCGGTGTCCACCTTCGGCAGGAACGGGATGATGTGCTTGCTGATGAGCTCGTGCATCATCTCTCCGCCTGCTCCGTGCCCCATCGTCACCCGTTCCATAATCGTCTGAATAAACTGAAAGCTCATTAAACATTCTGATTTCCTTTAGCTCCTCACACATCGGAAAATGGGACAAAGTCTTATCATGAGAAGTCATCATACCGCCAACGAACAAGGGGCTCGTAGGGTAGTCTGGATTATCCTTTTGGCCTTCGAAGCCAAAGACCGGGGTTCAAATCCCCGCGGGCCCGCCATAAGGTCAAATCACGTCCCATATCCCAAGCCTTTCTCTTCATCAGAGGGATCGTCAAAAGACTGGGAGTATATGCCATTGTCAGAATTGTGTTCGGCATTTCATTCCTCACCAGTATGACGAATGCTTTGATTAGAAACCCTTTTTCGCAAGCCGCTCACTGATCTCCCAGAGTCGGAGGGCGGTCTCGAGGTCGGTCGCCACCTTGGGAGGTTCCTTTTCCTTTTTCTTCACGAAGTACTTTCCAGTGACGTCTTGAACTTCAGGAGAGGATGCCAGATAGATTGACGTCTCTGCCGCCTTCTTTGCGTTGATCATGAAAGGACGGAACAGAGCCATCCCGGCCTTCAGAGCGCCACTGTTGTTCATCGCGAAACCGGTCCTGACCATGCCAGGATGCAGGCAGTTGGCTGTCACCTTCGTCTGGTGAAGTCTTCGAGCGAGCTCGTAGGTGAAGAGCTGGTTGGCCAGCTTCGATTGGCCGTAAGCCTTGAACCCCGTGTAATTGCGCTCTAGCATCAAATCGTCGAAATGTATGTGGCCAATGTTCGCTGCCGCGGAACTGGTGGTAATGACTCGGGAGGGAGCGCTTCTCTTCAAAATGTCCAATAAGAGCTCGGTGAGAAGGAAATGCGCTAGATGGTTGACGGCGAAGGTCAGCTCATATCCATCTTTGGACAAGGACCTTTTGCTGTTGATCGCTCCAGCATTGTTGAAGAGAACGTCCAAGCGAGAATGGTCTGAAAGGAAATCGGCCGCTAATCTGCGGACATCGATCAATGAGGATAGGTCGCAAAGATAATGATCCACTTTATCGTTACCAGTGGTCTTTTTTATCTCCTCCACCGCTCCAAAGGTTCTCTCCTTGTCTCGGCCGACGATGACAAGGGTCGCGTTCATTCTTGCCAGTCCGAGCGCGGTCTCCTTGCCGATCCCCGAGGTCCCGCCGGTTATCAATATGGTCTTATCCATCATGCTTCGATTATTCTCGATCAGCTTCAAACACCAACTCAATGAGATGATGTTCGAGAGCGGCAGTCGATTATTAATAAAACCGTAGTTGCGCTTCTGGTATTGATCCAGCAGATCGTTGCCTTTTCATGCCTAATTCGTTAATTATTCTTATTCGATGCAGGCCATTAAAACAACTGGCTCAGCTTCTCGTCGACGAGCGATTTCACCGATAACTATATCTTTTTCCTTGGCTTGCATCCGTTTCATGGCTAACGTTACACCTCAGGTTGAGAAATTGTTCAACGCATTGAAGCAAGCTGGTGCAATCGGCGAGGACAAGGCGATAAGCGCGGAAAAGGCGACAGCACATTCCAAGCTCCCGAAGGCGCAGTGCATGAACGCGATGCAGGACCTGGAGAAGAAGGGAGTAATCAAGAAGAAGACCAGGAACAACTCCGTCTCATATTATCTGGCGAAGACCGAGCTCCCTTAATCGCCGATCGGGCGGCAAGCCTGAGGCATTCTTTCGTTCTTCTGATGAAAAAGAATCGAAATGAATCACCTTGAACCATAAGCGCGGACATGCTTCCAGGCTTTGTCCAGATGCTCAGGCGCTTTGCCCTCCTCATAGATCGAAGCATCCATCCTGGAGAATTCCTTTCGGTCCTCCCCGACCGGGCATACCTTAATGCAGAAGCCGCATGGCGAGACGAAGCGCTTGGCCAGTTGTTCGCTCCGCTCCGCGCACAGGTACTTGTCGGTCAGCCCTTCTGGATAATCATTCTTCTCCAAGGCGTTCACCGGGCAGACCTTGACGCATCGCATGCAACGGACGCACAACTGCTCTCCCGAGATAGGGTCACCGGGCAATTCCGCATTCGTGAAGATTGCCCCGAACCTCACTCTCGGTCCGTACTTCCCGGTCAGGACCATGTTGCTCACCCCGAACGACCCCAAGCCGGCCAGATAGGCGGCGTGGCGATGGGAGAAGAACGCCATCGGTCTATCCTTGAGTATGCTGATGTGACCATAACCGTCCCTTGGAACGTAGAGCGAGGGAAATCCCTTCTCGGTCAGGAAGAGCGCCAACCGATAGGTATACTGGTCAAGGAGCGCGTTGACGTTCTTATACAGCTCATAGTAGAATATGGACGGGGACGTCTCGATTATCGGAAGTGTTATCGGCAAGCCGATGACGATGACCGATCTGGCCTCTGGAAAGATCGATTGGGGCCAGAACTCCCTCGGCACCCAAGGTTCGAATGGAGGATTCTCCCACCGTTCCACCGGTGCGACCCCCAGCATCGGTATGTCCAACGAAGCGCACTTCCGGCGCAGCTGCTCCTTAAGCTTCGAGCTCATCAATGAACGATGCCACTTCAACGCATTAAAGGTTCGATGAGGCATCGGCTTGATAGGGTGCGCGGGGATCGTTCCCCAAAAGCCAAGAACGGATCCAACGAATCCGTCCTTCTCAGGGAGCTGGATCGCGATACTTCGAGAAGACTTCCACCAATTTCTCCATCGTCGGCACGCCGCCGAAGAGCTCTAATTTCTCGTTGACGAAAATAGCAGGGGCGATGGCCGAGCCATACTTGTCGAACAAAGGCATGATCTCGGACATGAAGGCGAACTTCTTCGACATCATCGCCTCGGTAACATGCACCAGGTCAAGCTGAGCCTCCTGTCCGGTCCGCTTCAGCGCCTCCTGGATGATCTTCAGGTACTGCTGGTCGTGGACAGCGAGCTTCGGATTGCAGCAGGCGAACGAGAGCAGGATGACGCGCATCTTCTCAGTCATAAAGATAGCCTCCCACCTTCCTCAGATTCTCGATCCCATAGACGTCTGTCTCCAGCAACGGCACTTCCTTCCTGATGACGCTACTGAAGCGCTGCTGGATCTCGACCAGATAACGCTCCTGCGTCGCTCTTCGCTTCTCAAGGAACCAATTGCCCTTCAGGACATCAGGCGGGATCACTTCATTGATTATGAGGGCCGGTACCTTGATCCCGAAGCCGCCCAGGTCCTCGAACGCCCGGGCGGTCTCCTCGATCGGGAGCTTCTCTGGTAAAAGTACCAGCGTAAAAGCGGATATGCTCTGGTCCGCCAGGCCTTTTATAGCGTTGTCGTACCGCAGCTTCTCCTTCTTCAGGTCGTCGATCATGCTCTCATCGTAAACGAATCCGAGCATCTCCGACAGCTCCTTCCTGTTCTGTATCTGGTTTGAAATGTAGCCAGACCAGTCGAATGGCATGCTCAGCTCCCGAAGCGTGTGCCCGGTCGGGGCGGTATCGAAGACCACCTTATCGTGATGGGTGTCCTGCATGAAGCTGACGAACTGGTCGAAGGCGGCGATCTCCTCGGTGCAGGGGGTGCTCAGGAGCTCGCTGCCGAAGAGGGACGACATCCCTTCCATCATGCCGGTCATTCGGCTCTGGAAGACCCCCATCGCCTTCTTGGGGTTGATGTTGAGACCGCTCAACCGGCAGGAGCATTCGATCGGGGTGATCTCAGTCGCGCTGATCTTCTGTTCGAATATGGCCGACAGTGAGATGGTGGGGTCGGTCGCGACGATAAGGGTGTTGTAACCCTGGTCAGCCAGCCATAATGCGGTCGAGGCGGCCATGGTGGTCTTGCCGACGCCTCCTTTCCCACCGAAGAAAAGGAACTTCTTGCTTTGGACCAACGATTTTAGCTCATCTTTTCCATTCATATTCTTCCTTCCTTCATCGGGGAGCATCGCTCATAATCCTTCTGTTCCTTCTTTCCGCCCGCTTATGCCATGATCCATCAGACATCTGGATCGTCGCTCAATCAGGATATCATTCAGTATTCCGAGTAATAAATCAAGAAAGGAGTGGGTTTGGCTCCTATGCAGGCCGAATATCCACTCTTAAACGAATTCCCTGAACGCTTCCTTCTTGGCGCCGCAGATCGGGCATTTGTCCGGGGCATCACCCTCGATGGTATAGCCACAGGTCTGACAGATCTGCACCTTCTCCGATTTCCAGTCTTTCCCCTGGTCCACCATCGTCTTCGCATCCATGAACAGATTCAGGTGCACCTTCTCGGTCTGCAAGGCCCAATCGAAAGAAGTCACTACCGCCTTCTCGGCCTGGAAGATTGCCGTCTCTTTGTAGACTGGGTACATCTCGTTGATCTCAAAGGTCTCACCGTCGATCGCGTACTGCAGGTTCTGGGACGTGGTCCCCAGGCCGAACGGTGCCTCTCCTGACATCGGGGCATGGGCACGAGGCATGCGCACGAAGTGATTCGTCGCATGCACCTGTTCTGCGAAAGCCACCGCCCTGAGCAGCCGGGCCGTGTTCTTGAATCCATCCTTCTCCGCCTTGGCGGCGAATATCAAGTAGCGCATGTGCGCCATGCTCTCTCCAGTGTAAGCGTTATGTAGATTTGCCTCGGTCATCGGATGCATGTTATTACCTCTTACATTTCGAGAAAAGGATTTGATTTAAATCATTTCGCCTTATTCCATCGATCTGAGCGATGGAAATGCTCAGCGCGATTTCACGAGATATGCCAATATGGCTATCGCTCCAGTGAAGATAAGGAACACGGCTATCAGGACCGGGACGTTGTTGGGGAATACGTCGTTAAGAAGCAGCAGGCCACCCAGCATGACCATTACCCCACCCCAAAGAAACATGTAAATCATCCAGGACCTACCTTGGCGGTCCCGCGTTTTCGCCGAGACGGCCCCAAGCAGAAGGATAAATCCCCCCAGTTCCAGCAGGAAGACCGGGACCAGATAGAACCAATTGGCCGTCACCCATGCGATCAGGATTGCGACGGCTGCGGCGATCAGTACGAAACCAACGGTAAGTCCAGTGCGGCTTCCCTCTCCAACCCTGCTCGTTTCCATGTTCGGCCCCTCCTTATCCCATCGCTCGATGAGCGTTCAAACGGACGTCGGTCAGGTTCGTCCTTGCATTTTGTTACTGGAACACCGTCTGATAAATGTTGCCCTAGTTTCCCCCAAGGCGCAAGCGGTCCGGCACATGAAGTCCGTTCATGCTGACGAACTCGACGATCATGTAGGCAGCGGTGAAGCATAGATATAGCAAGAGGCAGACCCAGCTGAACCAGCCCAGCAGGATCATCCCCACCATGGCGAGATCACTGAACGGCCGGTACGTGATGAACCTCTCCGCCCATCCGGTCAGATCGCGCTTGTGCGCCAATCCGTCCATGATCTCGTCCAGCAGGCCGGTCACAAGGAATATCACTATGGGCATGACCAGGACCGCGATGCTGTACTGAGAGGAGAGCAGGATGAAGCTCGCCACCGCTATCAGGGATCCGGCCACGAAGGCGAGGTTATCCACCTTCTTCGCGACCGAGAGCGATATCAACATTGAGATGAAGAAAGCGGTGGAGAAGGGGCTGTCGGCGGCCATCAGGAATCCCATCAGAAGGCCTGCCAGAACCGCCAGGACGTTCGCCGAGCGAATTGAGAACGCCGACTCGTCATAAGCCTGGTCGATGTACTTGATCGCCCCCCCTAAGAAGGCGAACGACATTAACAAAAGGAGCATTTCCATTTCATTGCCTCAAGCTTCAAGTTATCAATCGAATAGGCGGTCGTAGAGCGGTTCCGCATAAAAAGGCTGCTACTCCCTTCTTCGATCCTTTTACTTACGAATGCTGAGATGCCCCTCCTTAGCAGACAGCCAACGGACGAGCTATTGACCGCCAAGTCAACGGAAAAGTCATTTAGATAGGAGCGACGGTGATTATCCACCGAGAACATGCAGAGAAAGGACCTCCTAGCAGTCGCATCGTTAATGGTGGCAACCCTTCTATTGGCTGGGGTTTTTACGGTATTAATTAAGCCGACCCAGAATGAAACGGACAGCGGGATATTGCCTTCATTCAACAATTATAATCAGATTAAGACATTCATCGGTATGTCAGGGCACCAGCAGACCTGGAACGCCTCGATAGAGATGGGCACCAGCGATAAGGTGGCGGCCAGCACTCAAGACTCAGTGCGCTATTCCGATACCAACGTCCAAGTAGAAGGGGTGGACGAAGCGGACAGCGTCAAAACCGATGGTCAATACTTCTACGTGATTGCCTCTGACAGCGTTAACATCCTTAACGCATATCCAGCAAGCAATCTCTCCAACCTGTCCAAGGTCAGTATGCGAGAGGCCTTGGGTCTGGATCCGCATTATTCCGTCTGGATAAACGGCATCTATATTTTGCAGCAGAAGCTGATCGTGATAGCTAGCGTGGCTGGACCATACCAGTACTATAATTCGAACGATAGCGCCCCAGTGACAGTCATGATCTGGCGCATGCCCGAGGAGAAGACCGTTGTAGCGATATTCTCCCTGGTGGACATCGAGCACCCGGAACTGGTCAAATCGTTCGGCATATCCGGGTATCCGATCACCTCGCGCATGAGCGGAGATTATGTCTACGTCCTCTCCCAGCAATGCATTTGCGACCGTTCCGACCTTATCAGTCCGAAGATCTACGAGGACAACGGGACCACCACGATGGCAGCTACCAAGATCCACTATGATCCAAGTTCCAGCGAGATCTCCTCCTTCGTCAACATTCTGGCGATCGACGTGCAGGCGATGGAAAGCAATTACACCTCGGTCCTGGCCGGATACACCTCCACGGTCTACATGTCCCATTCCGCTCTCTTCCTGACCTTCCAGAAAGTGCAGGGGGGGCCGATCTTCATGAACGGGAACGTGGCCACCGCGGATAGCAGCCAAAACCAGTATTCCACCTCCATCTACCGCATCGACATCGACGGGCTATCCATAGTCCCGGCGGCTCGAGGCGAGGTCCCCGGTTGGCTACTGAACCAGTTCTCCATGGACGAGAAGGACGGCTATCTCAGGGTAGCGACCACATCTGGATGGGTCGACACCACCAACGACGTCTTCGTTTTGGACTCGAATCTCAACATCACTGGGAGCTTGGAGGGACTGGCTCTGAACGAGCGCATCTTAGCCTCCCGGTTCATCGGGGACATGCTCTATCTTGTCACCTTCCGCCAGGTTGACCCGTTATTAGTCATCAACCTGACCGATCCGGCGAACCCCCGCTTGGTGGGAGAACTGAAGGTGCCTGGCTTCTCAGCTTACCTCCATCCCGTCGATGCCGATCATCTCATCGGCGTGGGAATGGTCGGAGGGAGCGTGAAGGTGTCATTGTTCGACATATCGGACCCGGAGCATCCCAGCGAGGTGTCCAATGTCACCGTGCCAGGATGGTCATACACCCAGGCGCTCTATGACTACAAAGCGGTGCTGTACGATCCGGTGCAGAAACTGCTCGTCCTCCCCATAACGAGCTACGATAACCGCACCTGGGACATCACCTCCGCCGCCTACCTGTTCAAGGTGAACGGGACCCAAATGGAGACAGCAGGGATTCTGACAGTGCCTCCGAACGAGTACCTGATGCGTGCTCACTACATTGGAGAATTCCTGTACGTCATCACGGACACGACCATCCGCGCCTATCAGATGTCGGACCTGGGGCTGGTGAATGAGCTCGTCTACCAGGAGTGGAACGAGTACTACTTCCCCTGCCTGATGGGGACAGGAGATGTGGTCGCGGTAGCAGCGGTGAGGTGATAATTTGGAAGCGTCCAAGGGGTTAAACCTCCCCATGCCTTTTTCCTATCCAAAGGGACCGAAGATGAAGGTCGAGATTGACAAGCAGGCGTTGTTCGCGCTCGCCTCGGACAGCCGCATCGAGATCCTCAAGGCGCTGGGGCCGCAGCGCCGGACCGTGACCCAGCTGGCCGATTCGCTGGGCATCGACAAGGCGGCAGTCCACCGTCATCTCAAGAAGCTTGAAGAGGGAGGGTTCGTGGTACGAGACGAGGATCACGGCTTCGTCTACTATGGGCTCTCTTGGAAAGCTAGGGACATCATCAGTCCGGGGGAGAACACCAAGATAGTCATCGTCTTCGCCAGCGGCTGGTTGATGGTGGCCGGGGCCTTCATCGCCATTTGGGCGGGCCTGAGCAGGATGGCACTCCGGGACGGAGAGGCCATGCAGGGCAGCAACGCCACGGCGAACGACTGGTCCCCGTTCCTGCAACCTCTTGGAGGAATGAGCTGGGAATGGGCCATTCTCGGCTCGGTGCTTGGCGTGGTAGCCATAGGCCTCATCTTTCTAGGCTTCCGCCGTCTGAGGCGGCCCAGGCAGACCGGGCAGATCGCCGAAGGAGTGCGACCGGTCGAGCTCCTCGATTGAAATGGGAAGGCATAAATAGCCTGGGTCGCCTGCGCGCATTCAGCGCTCTGTGAACGCAGTGTTCCCTATGTGTTGGCATAACCGCGCCTCCTCGATATTTCCGTCCCTCATCCGTAGGTGGGATTGAATGGGCACCCTTGGCATCTTCGTCGATCGCCAGACACTGAGTTATTCCAAGAAGCTAAGCATATTGATGCATTTTCGGGACGTGGCCGAATCGCTCGGTCATCGTTCGTACTTCATCTTCCCGGTCGAGTTGAAGAAGATCACCAAGCTGGACGGCCTTCTGATTCGCAGTCGGACCGACCCCCTGAACGTGAGCTACGTGGCCGCGAGGATGGCCACCCTGCACGGCATCCAGGTGATCGACAATCCGGAAGCGATCAGGATCTGTTCCGACAAGGTCAACATGTACCTGCATCTGATGCGAGCCAAGGTCCCCATCCCTCGTACCGAGATATTAGTTCGAAAGGAGATTCTCCCCGCGGATGCCAGGAGCTACTTCGATGAGTTGGGAGTTCCAGTCGTGATCAAGGAACCATCGACAAGCTATTCCAACCGGGTCAAGAAGGTCCATCGAATGGAGGATTTCGTTCAGACCGCCCGGGCGTACTTGAAGATGGCTGATGAGCTGGTGGTGCAGGAATATATCGAAAGCGAGGAGGACTGGCGCATCGGGGTGCTGAATGGCCAATTCCTGTTTGCCAGTCGCTATATCTCACCGCGGCAATCGGACCAAGTGCAAGCGATCGATAGCGAAGAGATACCGTATTTCGGGATCGAAATGGTGAGGCAGGATGAGGTCCCCAGCGGAGCGATAGACCTGGCGATACAGGCCAGCCAGGCAATCGGGACCGGTCTCTTTTCGGTCGATATCAAGGAGCGGCAAGGGAATATGTATGTGATTGAGGTCAATGACAACCCATCCCTCGAAAGCGGCGAGGAGGACCTCTATCCAGATATCTTCGAGCGGATCATCGTTGAGCTGCTGGAATGATTACAAGCATAAGTTGATGATAGATGACAGATGCTGGAGGTCGAGCAAAATGACGATCGGGACTGAGCACGAATATTCCCTGAACGATCATGATTTCAGGCCGTTGCCAATCAATGACAGGATAATCCAGCGGATCAATGGGAGCGTGGTGAACGAGTTCCCCTATGGTCCGGTCAATCTGTCAAAAGAACTTCAGAAGCACGTGATCGAGATAGTACCAGCTGTTCCGGCCAAGGACGTCGTGGAACTGGAGGGCATGGTCTATTCCGGACTGCAGAAGCTTCAGAACCAATTGGGGTCGGACATCAAAATGCTCGGCTTGGGTATGCACCCTTTGCTGGAATTGCCCCAGACCGAGGTATGGGATCATGATGACAAGGAGATATACGAGACCTACGACCGTCTCTTCGGCATCCACCAGCATGGCTGGCTGAACATCCAAGCGTTGCAGATGAACCTGCCCTTCCGCAACGACGATGAGCTGGTGAGCATCTACAATCGGGTCCGGTCGTTGACACCGTTCCTGGTGGCGGTCGCAGCCTCCTCCCCTTACGTTGAGGGCAAGGTCACAGGCAAGATCGACAACCGTCTCCTCTACTATCGGGAGAACCAGCGACAGCTGCCCATCATAAGCCACGGAGTAATACCGGAAAAACTGCGCTCCAAACAGGATTATCTAGATACCCAGGAGGAGATGTATGCCGCCCTGAGGAAGGAAGGGGCGGGCATACTGTGCCACGAGTGGGTCGATTCGCGTGGCTTGATCGTGCGCTTCTCGCGCAACTGCGTGGAGATTAAGGCATTAGACGAGCAGGAGAGCGTGCGGTCGGACATGGCCATAACCGCGTTCGTTCTGGCGTTGCTGCGCTGCGATCTGCGCTTGGAAGAGGACGAAGGCGCTCTCAAGGCCATGCTGGAGAAGGCGATCGACAAAGGGACGGCCGATCTGAAACCCGAGCTTCAAGCACTATATCAAAAGGCCTTGAACGCGGCGAGCAAGGAAGAGCGCCGCTATCTTCCTCTGATACGAACCAAGATCGAGTGCGGGAGCCTGGCTGAGGCGATGCTGGAGCGGGCGAGGACGAGGGAAGAGATCATGGGCATGCTGCCTGAACTGGAGCGCTCATTGAGAACGAACGTGCCCTACCAATGCGATAAGTGCAAGACGAATTCGATATCGCTCTATTGATGAGTAATTTCACTGACCCCAAGCATCGATTGATAGCACACTCGAGAATTCAAGCCAAGGGCTGGGATGAAGTGGCGAAATCATCTGGACATAGCTGATGCGGTAGCCGATGCCCTGTCCCTTTCTCCATACCAGAGGGAGGTCCTGAAGCAGGCTTCGGTGGAGCCGGACAAGAATGGGGAAAGGGTGCTGCGCTTCGATCGGAAGGGCCAGCCCCATCTTCATTGGATGCGGCATCATCGCCCCGAAGTGGAGGTCATCGAGTCACTGGCCTGGAAGGGGCGCCTTGCTTTCTTGGAGGGAAGGGATGATGACGCCATCTGGTGCCTGGGCAAGGCGCTCCATTTCCTTCAGGATTACTGCGTTTCCATCGGGCCTTTCGGGGTGAGGCACGACGGCAGCGAGGACGCGATCTCCGAATATCGGGTATCTAGGGAAACGGTGGTCTCAGCGGTTCGTGGGTCCACGGTCTCTGTGGCCTTCATGCGTCAGTGCCTCCGGTCGGTCAAGCCCTGCCACGACCCCATGATGGCTTTGAACCAGGCAGGAATCTTTTCAGGCGCATTGGCAGCCTCGGTCCTGCGAGGAAGGTCCCCCGGTGGAGGGTTGCTGGAGGAATGGCAGCGCACCAGGCGTCGATTTCGGCTGGCGGTAATTTCGATCTCATTATCGATTGCGGTCGGAGCGCCAGCGATATCCCTTCTGGCAAACGAACCCCTGATCGCCCTATTCGCGCTGCCTGTCCTATTGGCGCCATGGTCCTACCGTCATTACTGGTTCCTGAGGGAGGAGATGGCCTGGTTCGGCCTGTGAGCCATAGCGATCTGCGCATCGTTTTTCATGGCGAGGCATACGTTATTTGTCGAACTGGCACCACACCTGCAATAGTTTATCAAGAATATCGGTTATTACGACGTGAGAGCATGGTCAAACTGGTAAAGGACTTCATGGTGAAGAAGCGAGAGACCGTTGAGGCCCAAGACGCCGTCCTCAGCGCCATCGAGGTGATGGTGGATCACGATGTCGGCAGCGTTCTGGTCATCGATGAGAAGGATCATCTGATCGGCATCTTCACCGAGCGCGATCTTCTGCGGCACTATCTCGAATCACAATCGAAATTCCTTTTCATGACCGTTGGCGAGGTCATGACCCATCCCGTCGTAACCGTTCATCCGGACACGAAAATGTCCGAAGCATTGGACATCATGGCCGAGAAGGACATCCGTCACATCCCCGTGGTCGACAAGGACAACAAGGTCGTGGGATACCTCACCTGGAAGAACCTGTTCCGCCACTTCTCCAAATTGATGAAGAACGAAGGCAGCTAGGCCGGTCGCTTCCATTTATCGTTGTTGGAGTTCCGGAACCTGATCGCCCAGTATCGACCGCCCTCACTCCTCCATCGTTAGCAGGTCACCGACCTCGAGGCCAAGTTCCCGTGCCTTCAGCACCCGGCGCATGATCTTCCCGCTCCGGGTCTTTGGCAACTTGTCCACGAACTCGATCTCCCTGGGATTGGCGAAAGCGGAGAGCTTGGCTTTGACGAAGTCGGAGATCTCGATCTTCAATTCATCGCTCGGGGTGAAGCCATCGCGCAATATCACGAAGGCTTTGATGATCTCGCCCCTCACCTCATCAGGCTTTCCGATAACTCCAGCTTCGGCCACCGCCTGGTGCTCGACCAGGGCGCTCTCCACCTCGAACGGCCCGATCCTCTCTCCGGACGTTTTGATGACATCGTCCGCCCTGCCGATGAACCAATAGTAGCCGTCCTCGTCCATGTAGGCGTTGTCGCCGCTCACGAACCAGCCAGGGACGCGGAAATACTCCCTGAACTTCGGGGCGTTGCGCCAGATGCTGACCATCATCGACGGCCAGCCCGGTCTGATCGCCAGCATCCCCTGGGTCATCGGTGGGAGCTCCTTCCCTTCCTCATCTACTATGCCAGCCAACACCCCGGGGATAGGCTTTCCCATGGAGCCCGGCTTGATGTCCATGCAGGGATAGTTGCAGATCATCTGGGCACCAGTCTCGGTCTGCCACCAGGTGTCGTGGATGCGCTTTCCGAAGACATCCATCCCCCAGCGGATGACCGGTGCGTTCAAAGGCTCGCCTACGCTGCATATGTGGCGCAGCTTGGAGAAATCGTGCTCCCTTGCGACATCGTTCCCAGCTTTCATCAGCATGCGCAATGCGGTGGGGGCGGTGTACCAGACGGTGACTCCGTGGCGCTCGATAATCGAATACCAGGTCTTCGCGTCGAAGCGGCCTGCGAATGTCACCATGGAAGTTCCCAATAGCCAAGGTCCGACGATACCGTATGAGGTGCCCGTCACCCAGCCTGGGTCTGCGGTGCACCAGTAAGTGTCCTCCTCCTTCAGGTCCAGCACCCATTTGGTGGTGACGTACGTCTGGATCATGGCCTTGTGGCCGAGGATCACACCCTTCGGCTTCCCGGTCGAGCCTGACGTGTAGTGCACCACGTACGGGTCTGTAGGAGCCATGTTGACCGTCTGGAAGCGATCGGATGCCGCGCTCATCATGCTCTGATAGTCGGTGCCCTTCTCCGGAAGCACGCCGTCGTCCGGTCCGTTCCGGACCATAATGATATGTGAGAGCTCCCCCAGATCATCGGCAACGGACTCGATCCTCTTGTAAAGATATGGTTGCGTGATCAGGTACTTGGCACCTGCGTCCAGCACGCGGTCCTGGACGGCCTCAGGTCCCAAGGCGGAGAAAAGCGGGCTCGATACCGCCCCCATCTTAATCGAACCGACCGTTGCGACGTAGAGTTCGGGCAAACGGTCCATGTAGATGAAGACCCGGTCCCCTTTCTTGGCACCCAGCTTGGTGATAGCGTTGGCGAAGCGGTTGGTGAGTTCCTTCATCTCGCCGAAGGTGTACTTCTTCTCCTCATTTCCCGGTCCGATCCAATACAGTGCAATCTTGTTCTTACGCCAGCTTGCCGCGTGACGATCGATGATCTCATGCGCGACATTGTAGACGCCGCCGTTGGACCAGTCGAATTCCTTTTCGACCTGGGCCCAAGTGAAATCCTTGCGTGCCTTCTCAAAATCCTGCATGTTCCCTTTGCTCTCGGCGCGCATCAACTCATTGGTCATCAGGCAATCCTCCGACTAAGAAGGCGACTTGAAATTCAAGTACATAAAAATGATTGCTCGAATTTACGCAGTGCAAGTGCAGATGTCGTTGTTACTGCGGTTTTCTCGTAATAATTTCCCAGTTTTCAATCGAGGGCGTTGGATTCGGTCGCTAAGGTCGGATACCAACACGATTAATTATGACATGAGGGCTTTGCTGTCCGTATGCGCCAACGGACCTTTGCAGAGAAGGTGCTATCGAGAGCCAGCGGCAGAGACGCAAGGACCGGGGAGATCGTCACCGCCAAGATCGATCTGGCCATGTCCCACGAGAATGCCGCGCTGGTCCTCCGCTCGTTCCAGGAGATGGGCGCTGACCGAGTCTGGGACCAGAGCAAGATCGTTCTTCTGTTCGACCATCGCATCCCCGCCAATACCATCAAGGCGGCGGAATCGCACAAGCTGGTGAGGGAGTTCGTGCGCCGGGAGGGGCTGCCGCAGTTCCTCGATATGAGGGAGGGGGTGTGCCATCAGGTCCTGCCAGAGAAGGGCAAGGTGCTGCCTGGCAAGCTGATAGTCGGCACCGATTCCCATACCGTTACCTATGGCGCGCTGGGAGCGTTCGCGACCGGGATCGGGGCGACCGAGATGGCGTCCATTTGGGCGATGGGGGAATTATGGCTGAAGGTGCCGGAGACCAAGCGCCTTTCCATAACCGGACAGTTACCAGAAGGAACGAGCGCCAAGGATGTGGCGCTACGACTGATCGGCGACATCGGCAGCGATGGCGCCGACTACCAATGCATCGAGTATGTGGGGGGCGTAGTCGATTCTCTCTCCCTCGCCGGCCGAATGGTGCTATCCAACATGAGCGTGGAGATGGGCGCCAAGGCCGGGATATGCTTCCCCGATGAAAAGATCAAGGAGTTCCTCTCGACCCGAAGCAGCGAGCCGTGGGCCGCGATCCTCAGCGATCCTGGGGCAGAGATCAGCGAATCGATGCAGTTCGAGTTCTCCGACCTAGGTCCTCAGGTGGCCAAGCCGCACTCGGTGGACAACGTCGTCCCGGTGGAAGAGGTGGAAGGCATACCGGTGGACCAGGTGTTCATCGGGTCCTGCACCAACGGTCGCTTGGAGGATCTGCGAGAAGCCGAACGGCTGCTTAGGGGCAAGAAGGCTTCCGACGAAGTCAGGCTGATCGTCGCGCCTGCTTCTCGAGAGATATACATCGAAGCTTCAGAGAGCGGAATTCTCGCCTCTTTGGCCAGGGCCGGAGCGGTCATCTTGAATCCTGGGTGCGGGCCATGCCTGGGGGCGCATGAGGGACTGTTGGCGGCGGGCGAGAGGTGCCTCTCCACCACGAACCGCAACTTCCGGGGAAGGATGGGCTCTCCGAACGCGGAGATATACTTAGCCAGCCCGGCTACGGCGGCAGCGAGCGCGCTGAAGGGCGCTATCGCCGATCCCAGGGAGGTATCGAAATGATCGGGGGGTGGGTCTGGAAGTTCGGGGACCACATCAACACCGACCTGATAATCCCTGGTCGCTGTCTAGATGATTATAGTGCGGAGAACCTGGTCGCCCACGTCATGGAGGACGCCGACCCGCAATTCGCGAAACAGGTGCGGAAAGGCGACATAATCGTCGCCGGGCGCAACTTCGGCTGCGGCTCCAGCCGCGAGCAGGCGCCCTTGGCGCTGAAATACGCTGGGGTGGGGGCGGTCGTCGCCGGGAGTTTCGCGCGCATCTTCTTCCGTAATGCCATCAACGTCGGTCTTCCAGTGGTCATCTGCCCGCAAGCGTACCAGGTCGTGAACGCGGGGGATAAGGCTAGGATCGATCTGCAACTAGGCACGATAGAAGTGCTGGGGAGCGGCCAAAGAACGACGTTCGACCCGATGCCTGATTTCCTGATGAGCATCCTTCGGAGCGGCGGCCTAGTGCCCTTCACCCGAGAGCGACTGCATCAGAAGTGAAGGTGTTAGGTCGGCAATTCCAACTCTACGAGGTTTTACTATCTGGCTAGAGCGGATTTTTATTTCCCCAATGCAAAAAGCTTATAAGGGCATGCTAATATGGGGGGATACTTTCCCTTATCGGTGATCGTATGAAGAAGTATACCAGGTTCGAGAAGGCGCGCATCATCGGTGCGAGGGCGCTCCAAATTTCTCTCGGTGCTCCGGTTCTTTTCGACATACCAGAGGGGATGATTGACCCCATCGAGATAGCCAAGATGGAGTTCGATCAGCATATCATACCAATCGACGTAAAGAGGGATTAATGGGTAGGTTTTTCGATGAGCGATGAAGTCAAGCCAGATTTGCTAGTTCCCGAGGATGTCTATCTCACGTCGGGCGTTCACATCGGAACGCAGCAGAAGAGCGCCGACATGAAGCAGTTCATATTCAAAGTCAGGTCCGATGGCCTGTACGTCTTGGACGTGAAGCAGACCGATAGCCGGATCAGGGCCGCGGCCAAGTTCTTGGCCCGCTACGACCCGGACCGGATCATGGTGGTCTCAGCTCGTCAATACGGCCAGAAGCCGGTGAAGGTGTTCACCAAGACCATCGGAGCCAAGACCTCGCAGAGCAGATTTGTCCCAGGATCGCTCACGAACCCGAAGCTCCCCATGTTCAGCGAGCCCGAAATCCTCTTGGTCACAGACCCGGCGGCCGACCAGCAGGCGATGGCCGAGGCGATGAACGTCGGAATCCCGATCGTCGCACTATGCGATGCTAACAACGAAACCAGGAACGTGGACCTCGTGGTGCCGACCAACAACAAGGGTCGCCGCGCGTTGGCATGCGTATACTGGCTCCTCACCAGAGAGATACTCAAGGAGAAGGGCATCCTTCCCAGGGACGAGGATTTCAAGCTCACCATAGACGACTTTGAAGCCAGTCTTTAAAGGTCGAGCGCAAACCCTTTAATCAACCCTCTTACCTTTTTATCTCGGTTAACATGCGCTATCCCGCCGTAGCCGGCCAATTCTACCCTTCGAAGGAGAAGGCGTTGAGAGAGCAGATCGAGGGATCGTTCCGGGGACCGCTAGGCCCAGGAGAGGTGCCGACGTTGGCCAAGGACCGGGGCTCGATCCGGGGAGCGGTGGTGCCCCATGCCGGCTACGTGTTCTCTGGGTCGGTGGCGGCGCACGTCTACGGGGCCATCGCCTCCGAGGGCTTCCCCGAGACCTTCGTCATCATCGGCCCGAACCATCACGGCATCGGGAGCGGGGTGGCGATGACCACCGAGGACTTCGTTACTCCGTTGGGCACCTGCAGGATCGACCATGAGATCGCCGGCAAGCTGCGCAACTGGGTGGACGAGGACCCCTTCGCCCACGCCCAGGAGCATTCCATCGAGGTCCAGGTGCCCTTCATCCAGTATTTCTCGAAGGAGGCGAAGTTCCTGCCCATCGCCATGACCTTCCAGGACCACGAGACCGCGAAGGAGCTTGGGACCCATTTGAGGCACGCCTGCAAGGGCAAGGACACGATAATCCTCGCATCGAGCGACTTCAGCCATTACATCTCCGCCAGAGAGGCGGAGAGGAAGGACAAGGCGGTCATCGACCAGATACTCAAGCTGGACGCCCTAGGGGTGGAGAGGATGGTGATGCAGCACGACGTCTCGATGTGCGGCTATGGACCGGTCATGGCGATGCTTGAAGCCGTGCAAGGCAAGCATGCTCAGCTCCTTCGCTACGGCAATTCAGGGGACGTCCGGCCGATGGAGCAGGTGGTGGGCTACGCGGGCATCATCGTCCGCGGCTGATGATCTTGGTTCGCTCTCGCATATATAGCTCCGCGCCGGATTCGGGGAAGAGGAGAGAAGCTTGCGCCCAACCTCTAATGCGAACGACCGGTCCGCAGCAGGTTCCAGTACCGAGGCGAAGGCGTTTTCGGCCGAGACCGTGCGAGCGCAGATTAAGCAGATCATGTGGGATCGGAAATCCAGCGAGACGACGGTGGTTGGATATTGGCGCTACGTTCCTTTCGTGGCCGTCTCTTTCGCTGCCCTGACCGGGATCGCGTTCTTCGTCCTGGTCCCGAGCGTCATCGGGTTCGTCTTCGGCTATCTGGCAATCTATTCGGTGAGCTTCGCCATATTGGCCATCCTCAATTACAAACTGGTCAAGAGCCTGAACGCGCATTTCCGTCGTGAGGCGGCGCTGCGCACATCGATCATCGATCTGGTGCACCATCGATACGTCCAATCCCCTATCTCAGGGGTAAGGGAGGTCATCTCCAAGATGGAGCGCGTCAATCACGATGCTTCCAAGCGACGATTCATGAACGAGATGATCGCGCCCATGTCCGCCCTGCCGATCGTGGGGATCGTTTTCGGGTTCGCCTTCTTGAAGTACATGACGGTGGCGCAGGCGGAGCACGACCGCAATTGGAACGAATTGCTCTCTCAACTCCAGCTGGTGGAATCCAGGTCGGGGAAGGAGCTCCCGATCAGCAGCGATCGGAGAACGAGGAAAGCGAACTTCGTGGCATACTTCGCTATATCGCTCCTATTCTTTCCCTTCCTGGCCTATTGGTATCACGATATCGAAAGGAAGACCGAACAGCACCTCCAGGAGCAATGGCAGAGCGAGGATCAGCTGGCGAAGGTCATGCTGTAACCTTGCAGGAAGCGGTCTTCACACAATCCGCTTATATCAGAGGGGCAATTTGTAGCATGGGAGATTCGGAATTGGCGATTAGCTCGAACGATCGATTGGGCTTCTGCCCTCGCTGTGGTGAATTCCTACCGGAGGAGCTGACCCTATGCCCAAAATGCGGTCTGCCGATCAAGGAGGCCATTCCCCCACTGGAGCCGATTTCTTTTCGCCCGAACGTGATCGGATCGACGCGGTCGTTGATAGGCGCCGTCTGCCTGGTCCTCTCCGGCCTGATCGGCCTGACCATGTCAGCCTTCGTGATGCTCAACCAGGAGGCGATCGTCGCCGAGATCATCAACGTCTACGGCGGGGAGCTGGGCAACATTCAGGAGGCAATCACCTTCCTCGTCGTCTTCTGGCTCGTCGCGGGGGTCATGGCCTTCATAGGCGGCTTCTTCGCCGCTCAGCGCCGGCACTTCAAGATCGCCATGATCGGAGGGGTCTTCGCCCTTGGCACCTTCGGGCTGGTCTTCCTCGAGGGGAGCGTCATGGGGCTGATCGGCCTGATCCTGGTCTTCCTCTCGCGCCGCGAGTTCCGCTGATCAGATGCGCTTCATGCGGCCGAGCACCGGTTCGTAGATCATGCCCTTGTCCAACAGGGAATTGGTCACTTCCTCCAACGCGGTCTTGTCCAGCCCTAGCCTCTTGACCTCGTCCACGATCTGGTCCCATGGAGCGCCTTTTCCGTTCTTGTCCAGAACGGCGATCAACGCAAGTACCTGCTCCTCGCGGTCGACCTCCTTGGCCTCTTCCTCCTCCTCGAGCTCCTCCGGGTTGGTCGCCATCTCCCTGGGCATCTCCGCCTCTTGATCGCGCCGGTACTCTGGCAGCAGATATCGTAGCGCATCGACCACCATGGCGCGGTAGCGACCCAGGTCCACGTCCTTATAGTGCTCGCAAGCCTTGACCACGCCTTCGGCCAGGACCCGGGTATGACCGAGTTTGACCAGCTCGTCCACCGTGGGGACGGCCATATCCTTGGCGTCGGCCATGGCCGCGATCCGCTTCAAAGTGGAGCGGCAGGTCTCCAGCACCCAGTAATCCCTGATGCCGGCATCCACGATGGTCACCTTCTCCGGCCTGATCGAAACGTATACTGTGCCTTCCTCCGGCGAATAGGTGCGGGTCTTCCCGACCACCGCGATGAACGCCGGGGGTTCGATCTTCGACAGCGTCGCCGTCGCCTCTGGCTGATACTGCCCAGATGACACGTAGAACGTGCCGGTGGGATCCGATAGGCGGGCGCGCCACAGCGGCTCTTCACCAGCTCCGATGTTATCCAGGTCGGTCAGTACGCCCACCAGGAACACCCGGTTGATCATCGCCCCGAGCGGAGTGACGATGTACGAGGGCGCCCTCTCCCCCTCGCCCTTTATCTCCAAGTTGGAGGAGTTGTACTCTCCCGCAAAAACGCGCCATGCCACTTCGCGAGAGATCATTGGGTCCCCTCCAGCTCGGAAAGGAGGGAGGCGGCCTCGCTCCTCACCTCGGGGACTTTCAGTTCCGCTTCCGTCACGATCATCATGAGGCCGTACTCGTCGCTGGTGACATTGCCACGCACCTCAATGGGCTTCCCCAGCATCCGGTCCTTGATCTTTTCCTCCACGACCTCAGGGTTCATGGCCTCCTTGGCCTCCCTGAGGCTTTCGGCCAGCGTGATTCCGACCAGCATCTCGGTGATGTCCTTGTTCAGTACGGCGGTCAGGGCGGCCATGCCATCGTCCACCACCGCCTTGATCCTCAGGTCCGGCTGGCCGTCGACCTTGCCGTGGATGCGGCATAGCCCCTTCTGCACCAGTCGTTTGCATTGCGGGCAACGGAAGATGAGCCCGCTCCCCTTCTTGATGTCGACCACCACTCCACGGACGAGCACGTCGACCGCTCCTCCGATCGATTCCAGCTCGCCGATGCTGCGGAGCTTGGGCTTGCTCAGCTCCTGATCCGAGCCGAAGCTCGTTTTGGTCCGTTCCACTCCTGCCCTCTCTCCGAAGTTCAATTGGGGTATGCCGCGCCAGGTGCGCACGTATGCCCCACGGATAACGATAGCGTCCCCGGACTTCAGCCCGAAGTCGTGCCAAGCAGAGAACTGCACTTTGCCGGTGGCGTCAGCCATGATTCCCGAGAACACCTGCTTCGGACCGTTGGGCGTCTCCAGCTTCCTTCCCTCGACCGATATCACCTTGGCGGTGATGGTGACGTTGTTCATCCCCTCCTTCAACTCCACTACCGTGGCGTTCGTCGGTCCATAGGAGGGTACGTCCATCCTCTCCGGCAGCTTCATAGAATCGTCCGGTTGGGGTTCTATCGTTGCTCGAGTGCTAAGGTTGAGCTGTGGCTGGCTGTTCCATTCCTTGGTGTAAGCGTTCCGGATAAGGTACACTTTGCCCCTTTCCAGTTGGAACCTCTCCGCATCCCAGGCGGTGTAGGCGATGCTCCCGCCCTCGTCAGCCATGAGGCCATAGAGGATCTGCTTGGTCTCACCGTTCTGCTCGATGTCCTTATGGTTGACGGTGAGGACCTTCACCAGCAGGTCCACGCTCATCTCCGTGCCGCTGAGCTCGGCGATGAGCTTCCTGACGCCCATGGTCAGTGCGTTCGGGTCCCCGCCCAGCTTGCGAACTACGCTCCGCTTGGCGGTCTCCAGGGACACCCGGTATAGGTTAAGATAGGTATCCAGTTCTTTCTCGATATCCTTCTCGTCGATCTTGTTTCCGAGCACCCGGGCGATTTCAGATACATGGGGTGCGAGCTCTTGTTTTTCCATTTTCATACCTCAAGGTGTTTAGGCTATGCCCTCTTTATCAGCGCATGGTTTAAAAGTATTCTTTCGGGTGAGTGAAAGTGGGTCGTACCAGCAGGTCGCCTATCAGTACGATATGAAAAAAGGAAAATTCGACGGAAAAGATTACTCGGTGAAGGTCTCGCCGCGCTCGAAGTTCTCCTTCAGGTGCTTGATTATGATGTCGCGGTTGCGCCTGAGATGCGACTCGTACCAGACCTTTACCACATCCCCCATCTTCTCATGCAGCTTGTTCATGCTCAGATGGGTTATCGGCGAATCGAAGACCACGAACTGGGCGAAGATGCGCTTCCAACCAGCATACTTGTAATAATGCTCCCCTTCGCAATACTCGAAGATCATCCGCACGTGCGGGGTGGAGTCGACCATGTAATACCAGACCTTTATCGAGTCCCCAAGCCTTCCCTGGTCCGAGCTCCTGTCGACCAACTGCAGGCTGTTGACGCTTGCGAAGTTGAATCCTTCCTTGAAACGCCACTGGTCAGGATAGACATCGAAGTTAGCGAATGTCTCGTGAGAAGGCTCCATGGTCATGTTCACGTTGATCTTTCCGAATCGCATCCAGATGCGCCAGAAATCCTCGATGAGCGTCTTATTGATTGTCCGTTTCGAATTGTTGAGTTCGGTCAGATCCTTGTTGATCGCTTCGGTCTCTTTCTGGAGCTCAGCGTCCAGCTCTGCGAACCAATCTTCGCCCTTTCCACCGGTTGGCGCCATATCGTTCCCTAGGCGGGATTATTCCTATTTGACCATAAAAAGCTTCCTGAGTGATGGGCATACTGGGTAATCGGTCATCTGAAAGGCAGATCAAGTCCCGCGCGGAGCTTGAGAAAGGTTTTAGCCACTCAGTTCTATTGGTGCGCCGATGGACATTATCAGCCAGCTGATTGCGTTCCTGACGTCGCTATCCAACGACCCGCTGGCGTATTCGGTGATATTCTATATCTACTGCATCCTGGCAGCGATAATCCTACCCATCCCGGTGGAGTTCGGGCTCTTCCTCAACCCGGACGTCAGCATATTCATCAAGGCCTTGATTCTCGGCCTCGGAAAGGCGACCGGCGCGCTCCTGATATTCTATCTCGGCATCAAGGTGGAAGGTCCGATCAGGAGTTGGTCGAGAAAATGGAAATGGTTCAAGGACTTCGTAGATTTGATGGATCGGTTCGTTTGTAAGACCCGTTATATCGGGCTTTACATTCTGCTTAGCATCCCTCTGATGACCGACACCGTGCCAATCTACCTTTTCTCGGTGTTCAACAAGGAAGGGAAAACGCTTAAACCGAAATGGTTCACGTTGACCAATTTCCTTGCGGGCGTCACCCGGGCCCTGGTGGTGTATGCCGTATTCATGTTCTTCGAGATCAAATTGTTGTGAGCATCCCGAGCGGTTGATAGCTGGAGAGGCAGGAAACCGGGTTTCGTGCAAAAGTTTATAATCGGAATGCGAATTCAACGGTATGGTTCGGAAGGAGAAAATTCTCAAGATACTTGAGGAGTACAAAAAGGATAAGATAACGGTCGCTACCCTGTGCTCTCATTCCTCCTTGCAGATTTTCAATGGTGCCAGGAAGGAAGGTTTCCGTACCCTGGGGATCGCGGTAACCCAGAACACCAAATTCTACGATGCTTTCCCTTTGGGAAAGCCGGACGAGATTATACGCATCGGCAGCTATCCGGAATTGCTGGACATCGCGGACGAGCTTCTGGCAAGGAACGTCATCATCATTCCCCACGGCTCGTTCGTTGAGTATCTTGGGAGCGCTCGTTTCGAGAAGCTGGCCGTTCCCACTTTCGGCAATCGGAACGTATTGGCGTGGGAGTCCGACAGGGACAAGATGAGAGAATGGCTCGAGTCTGCCGGGATAGAGATGCCCGCCAAGATCGAGGATGCCAGGACCATCGACCGACCGGTCCTGGTGAAGTATCATGGCGCGAAGGGCGGTCGGGGCTTCTTCATCGCCAAGGATTATCCTGAGTTCAAGATGGGCATCGACATGAGCCAGCCCTACACGATCCAGGAGTACATTCTCGGGACGCGTTACTATCTGCACTTCTTCCACTCGCCGATAAAACAGGAAGGTTACAAGGCCGGTGACGGGACGCTTGAGCTCCTGTCCATGGACCGAAGGGACGAGAGCAACATCGACGAGCTCTACAAGTTGGGAGCGTCTGAGCAGCTGAAGCGTCTCGGGACTTACCCCACCTTCGTTGTCACGGGCAACGTTCCAGTGGTGATCCGTGAATCGCTCCTGCCCAAGGTCTTCGAGATGGGCGAGATGGTGGTCAACCGTTCCAAGGAGCTGTTCGGCGGCATGATCGGCCCGTTCTGCTTGGAGACGATCGTTACCGACCAGCTGAAGTTCAAGGTCTTCGAGATATCCTCGAGGATAGTGGCGGGCAGCAATCCCTTCGTCTCTGGGTCGCCATACTCCGACCTGATCGAACCGGAGATGTCCACCGGTCGGAGGATCTCGCGCGAGATCTCGCTGGCCGAAGAGATGGGGATGCTCGACAAGATACTCTCATGAGCATCCATCTGATACTGGTCGATGCCGAGATCGAAGTGCTTCCATCTGACGCTATTGTCGGGCTAGCGCCCCGTATTTGCAACATGCCGGAAGCGGACAGACTGAGGATTCGGATCCTGGATAGCTATCTGCATCGGGACCTGATGTACTCCATGCCGGATCGTCACCGGCGAGGCAGGCCGGACATCGCCCACGCTTTCTTGGCATTGGCCTTTAACTCCAAGCATCGGGCCGATGGAGAACTGGATGTTCTGGTGCACACGCGCGACAACGCTTCAATACGGTTCGCAAGGAAAGCCTCGGTCAGCAAGGACTACGTCAATTTCCTGGGTACGATGACCGAGCTCTTTGAGCACGGGACGGTCGGAAAGGGGGAAGAGCGCATCACGCTTCAGAAGGACCGGTCGTTGCCAGAACTGCTGGAGAGCGAGCGGCTTGACATGGTAATAGCACTATCTCCGATCGGAAGAAAGCAGGATCTCAGCGCGCTGTTGTCCGGGCTTCGAGGGAAGGAGATCGGAATTTTGATCGGTGGCTTCCCAGAAGGCGATTATCGCAGCCCGGTCTACGCGCTCGCCGATCAAATGGTCTCGCTAGGCGATGAGCTTCTGACCGTGCCGGACGTCACCGCGCAGGTGCTCGCTGCCATCCCGTAAACTTACCAGCCGCGCTCTTGCAGCCGCTGCTCCGGTTTGATGGTGGAGATCTCGATGCCCTTCATCGGTTCTCCCAGGCCCTTGGATATCTCTGCCAGCATCTTCGGGTCATCGAAGTTGGTGACCGCCTCGACGATCGCCCTAGCCCTCGGCTCTGGGTCGTCAGACTTGAAGATGCCTGAGCCGACGAACACACCGTCGCTGCCCAGCTGCATCATCATGGCCGCATCCGCTGGGGTCGCTATCCCGCCGGCCGCGAAATTGATGACCGGCAGGCGCTGAAGCTCCGCGATCTCCTTGACCAGGTAGAGCGGCGCCTCGATCTTCCTTGCGATGGCCGTGAGCTCTTGTAATTCCATCCCCTTCAATTCACGTACCTGGGACATTATGGCGTGCTGGTGGCGCACCGCTTCGACCACGTTGCCCGTCCCGGCCTCTCCCTTGGTTCGGATCATTGCCGCACCCTCATCGATGCGACGGACCGCCTCGCCCAAATCGCGGGCGCCGCAAACGAAGGGCACCGTGAACCTGCGCTTCTCAACATGGAAGAACGGGTTGGCGGGCGTCAACACCTCGGACTCGTCTATCATGTCCACACCCATCGACTCCAGAATCTGGGCTTCGACGAAATGCCCGATACGACATTTGGCCATGACCGGGATCGTGACCGCATCCATGATCTCCTCGATCTTGATCGGGTCGGCCATGCGGGCCACGCCTCCCTGGGCGCGGATGTCCGCTGGAACGCGCTCCAGTGCCATGACCGCCACGGCGCCGGCGTCCTCAGCGATGCTGGCCTGATCTGCGTTGGTAACGTCCATGACCACTCCGCCCTGTTGCATCTTGGCAAAACCTCTTTTGACCAATTCAGTCCCAAATCGGAGCTTCGTCATGTCGAGATCTAATGGCATTCTTTCACCTCTTGGCCTAAGTGCGAACGCTTATATGAATATTGACATGAAATGAACATAAAAACACAATAAGGAATTAAATTGTACAATAGAGCGGCCCGCCATCACCGTTCCGGCATTGACCAAATCTAATATACGCCGGTGCGATATCAGCGCCAATGGTCGCCAAGCGCATGACCAACGTCCCCGAATCTGGGACGGTCAGGATCACCAACACAGTGAGCGACCTGAAGGCTCAAGGCATAAACGTGATCCCTTTCTCGGTGGGCGAGCTGGATTTCAACACCCCCGACAACATCACCGAGGCGGCCGTCGGGTCCCTGCACGATCATTTCACTCGTTACACTCCATCAGCCGGGATATTCGAATTGCGGAAGGTGGTGGCGGAGAAGAGCCGCAAGGAGAACGGCATACCATGCGACGACAAGCACGTCGTGATAACGCCGACCAAGCATGCCATCTTCATGGCCTTTCTGGCAATGGTGGAAGAGGGGGACGAGGTCATCCTCCCCGATCCTTCCTGGGGAACGTTCGAGGCCTGTGCGCGAATAGCTGGGGCAAAGGCCAAGTTCGTCACGCTGAAGGCGGAAGAGGACTACCGCATGATCCCGGAGAGGGTGGCAGAAGCGGTCAGCAAGAATACCAAGATGGTGCTCATCAACTCGCCCTCTAATCCGCTCGGGTCGGTCATGGAGAAGAAGGAAATCCAGGGCATCGCCGACCTTGCCAAGGATCACGATCTTACCGTTCTCTCGGACGAAACCTATGAGAAGATCATCTTCGAAGGAGAGCATTTCTCGATCGCCTCGCTTCCCGAGATGTTCGAGCGCACCATCACCGTGAACGGTTTCTCCAAGACCTATGCCATGACCGGCTGGAGGGTGGGATGGAGCGTCGCTCCTGCGCACATCACCAAGGAGATCAACAAGCTGCAGAGCCAATCGGTGACCAACGTCACTTCCTTCGTCCAGATCGCTGCCGTCGAGGCCCTGAAAGGCCCGCAGGACTTCGTTCGAGAGATGATCGTCGAACTGAGGGCGCGCCGCGACCTCGTCTACGATCTGTTGTCTGAGATCCCCAGCCTGCATTGCCCCAAGCCGAAGGGCGCTTTCTATATGTTCCCCTCATACGATCAGAAGATATCGTCGGAGAAGATGGCGGAATTCCTCCTGAAAGAGGCGCACGTCGCTGTCACCCCTGGCTCCGCTTTCGGTCCTGCGGGCGAAGGGCATTTCCGCATATCTTACGCGACGAGCACGCAGAACCTCATCGATGGGATGCGGAACATCAAGGAAGCCCTGGAAAAGCTTTGACCCTCATCGCTCAGGGACGAGCATGTTTGGGATACCATCCTCGATCGGGTAATCGATCCTGCATCTGGGGCAGGTGATCGTGCCCTCGATGATGTCGCCCTTCTCCTCCTTCTTCACAGCGATGTCGAGAGGGTGGTGCTTGCATTTCGGGCAGGCAAGGATCTCCATGAGGCTCAGCTTCATCTTTATCGATGGTCTAACGCATCGGGTCGGGAATAATCCTTTCTCTCTGATATTGTCAGCGTATCGTCTTGGTTTGTCGTGCAAGTGCCATCGGATCGAGGCATTGGTCCGCTATCCTTTGGCGCTCTAGCATGGGGCACGGCAAAACGGTATCTTTTTCTAGGTCTCTCTGGATGCTTCGTTAGGTGATGTCATGAAAATGATCGATCTCCGTAGCGATACGGTCACATTGCCAACAGCCGAGATGCTTGAGGCGATCAAGCAGGCGAAGCTCGGCGACGATGTGATGGTGGAGGACCCGACCGTAATAGCCTTGGAGGCTTTGGCTGCCAAGAAGTTCGGGAAGGAGAGCGCGTTGCTGGTCCCGAGCGGCACCATGGCGAATCTGGTGGCGGTGATGACGCACTGCCGCCACGGCGACGAGATGATTTGCGACGCCAATGCGCACGTCTACTTTTACGAGGTCGGGGCGATATCGGCCATCGCTGGCGTGATCCCCAGATTGGTCGAAGGCAAGCGGGGAATATTCTCCGTCGAGCAATTGGAATCCGCCTATCGCGGGCAAGAGCTGCATTTCCCCAATACCTCCCTGCTAGAGATCGAGAACACGCACAACCGTGGCGGAGGCTCGATCTGGCCATTGGCTGGCATTAAGGCCGCCTGCGATTTCGCGCAGGATAACCACCTGAAGGTCCATATGGATGGGGCCAGGGTATTCAATGCCTCGGTCGCCTCTGGCATCAGCGTTAGGAAATACGCTGAGAACGTCGACAGCCTCATGTTCTGCCTGTCCAAGGGACTGAGCTGTCCAGTTGGGTCTCTGATAGTCGGGGACGAGGACTTCATCGCCAAGGCGAGGAAAAACCGCAAGATGGTGGGCGGGGGCATGCGCCAGGCGGGAGTGATCGCAGCGCCTGGGATCGTGGCGCTCAACACGATGGTCAACAGGTTGAAAGAGGACCACGATAACGCCAAGAAGCTGGCCAAGGGATTGAAGCAGGAATGCGGTCTGAGCCTCGATGTCTCGACGGTCCAGACGAACATCGTGGTGGCCGACGTCTCGCCGATGCTGTCGGATGATTATATCAACGAAGCAGCGACGAAAGGCGTCCTGGCACTATCGTTCGGAAGGAACTCAGTTCGATTCGTCACGCACAATGGCATCGATTCCGAGGACATCGAACAGGTTATCACCCGGTTGCAGGTGACCAGATAGCTAAGAATCCCTTCCGTTTTCGATTTGGAGGATTCGTAATTCTTTCGACAATTGCGGCCAGAAGAGGTTATCAAAACCAACGATTCTTGCAGCTTCTTCGCTTTTGTCTAAGGAGTCGTATTTATTTTGGTGCTCACATCGGCAAGCCAAGCCGCGTTCTCAACATACCACCTTATGGTCAGTTCAAGGCCTTGCGCAAAACTTTGCTCCGCCTTCCATCCGAGCTCCCTCTCAATCTTTGACGAATCGATAGCATAACGCAAATCATGTCCTGGTCGGTCCCCAACGAATTGGATCAGGTCCTCTGACTTGGCAAGCCCCTGGAGAACGGTGCTGACCACTTGCAGGTTTGAGCGTTCGCTCCTTCCCCCAACGTTGTAGACTTGTCCAGGCTTTCCAGAATGCAGGATGCGATCGATGGCGGTGCAGTGGTCCTCCACATAGATCCAGTCGCGGACGTTCTTGCCCGTTCCATAAATGGGGACGCGTTGCCCGTCTCGGGCCATCATTATGGCCTTCGGGATCAACTTCTCCGGGAACTGGTACGGCCCATAATTATTAGAGCAACGGCTGATCGTCGTCTTCAACCCATAGGTCCTATGGTATGCCTGGACCAGCAGATCGGCCGATGCCTTGCTCGCGGAGTACGGGCTGGAAGGCCTCATCGGCGTCTCTTCGTTGAATAAGAGGTCTGGTCTATCTAATGGCAGGTCGCCATAAACTTCGTCCGTGGAGATTTGATGGAACCTTTCGATGTCGAGTCTCCGGCAGGCGTCCATTAGGACCTGGGTCCCGATGATGTTCGATACCAGGAATATGCCCGGGTCCTCGATCGATTTATCGACATGCGATTCCGCCGCGAAATTGATAACGGCATCGATATCTTGTTTCAACGCAGGAGTGACTTCATCCCGTTTCGAGATATTGCCTTTGACGAATCGGAACCGCCGGTCTTCCATTGCCCGGTCCAGGTTATGGATATTGCCGGCATATGTCAGAGCGTCCAGACAGATTATCTCAACATCTGGATGATCCCCCAGCATTCGATATATGAAATTCGTCCCAATGAACCCCGCCCCCCCAGTGACGAGCAATCTCATTTTAGACCTCCATCGTCTCGTTCAAATATCGATCCAGAGCGTTTTGCCAGGTCGGCAACCGCTTGAATCCTGCTTCATCGAGCGACCTCTTGCTCAATCTGGAATTCTTCGGCCTGAGCGCTTTGGTCGGAAAGTCCTCGCTGGCGATGGGTTCGATCCTGGTCCTCAAACCCTTCTTCTGCATTATCTCGGTCGCGAATCGATGCCAGGAACAATATCCCTCGTTGGTCGCATGATAGGTGCCATACTGGCTTGACCCGATCATTTCAACCATGAGGTCGGCCAGATCGACCGTGTATGTCGGTGAACCGACCTGGTCTGAAACCACTCGCAAGATCTCGCGCTCCTTACCGAGCTTGATCATCGTTTTCACGAAATTGCTGCCGTTCGCTCCGAAGACCCACGACGTCCTGATTATCTGGTATTTCTTCAAGAGACCCCTGACGGCCAATTCGCCCTCGAGCTTGGTCTGGCCATAGAAATTGATCGGACGAGTTGGGTCATCGATTTCGTAGGGTCTTGGCTTGGCGCCGTCGAAGACGTAGTCCGTGCTCACGTAAATCATTCTAGCACCGTTCTCGTCCGCCAGAGCGGCGATCGCCCTGGTAGCCTCCGCGTTGATCCGATGGCAGAGGTCCCTCTCCTCCTCCGCCCTGTCCACCATGGTATAGGCGCCGCAATGAACGATGAGGTCCGGCCCTTCCTTTGCCAGTACCTTTCCGATCCTTGAAGGCGTTGCTAGGTCCATCTGCTCCTTGTCATACCTGATCACCTCATGTTCAGGAGCAAGTCGCTTGGCAACGTCCGAGCCCAACTGTCCATTGACCCCGGTCACCAGTATCCGCACCGCTCATCGCCCCTTTCCGAGATGAAGGTTGCAATCGGAATCCTTCAGGAACGGCGCATGCGCGTCCTTATCGGATAGGAGCGGATGTTCGACGGTCCACACGATCCCCAGGTCTGGGTCGTCGTACCTTATGCTTCTATCGTTCTCCTTGCTATAGTAATTGTCAACCTTGTATTGGACCTCGGTGTCATCCTCCAAGGTCACGAAGCCATGTGCGAATCCCTTCGGGATGTATACTTGCCTCATGTTCGTCGATGTCAATTCCAACGACACCCACTCGCGGAAGGTCGGCGAATCCTTCCTGATGTCCGCAATAACATCCAATATCGATCCTCGGGTGCAGCGCACCAATTTGGATTGAGCCATCGGCTCGTTCTGGAAATGCAGTCCCCGCAATGTACCCCGATGCAAGCTGAACGATTGGTTGTCCTGGATGAAGTCAGCATCGACCCCTTGCGATTTCATCAAACCCTTCACATAGGATTCCACGAACCAGCCTCTGTCGTCCCAATGGACCGACGGCTCGACCGACAGGACACCAGGAAGAGCAGTATGGGAAGCTTTCATAGAAGGACCTCAGTAATTGATACTTCCTTCCAAGACCTTCAGGATGTATTTCCCATATTCGTTCTTAGAATATCTCTTCCCCAATTCTTCAAGCGAAGCCCGGCTGACCCAGCCATTGGTGTAAGCGATCTCCTCCAAGCACGCTATCTTCAAACCCTGATGGTTCTCGATCATACGAATGAAGTTCGAGGCGTCCGCCATCGATTCCGGGGTGCCGGCATCGATCCAAGTGAAACCCCTGCCCAAAGCGATCGCCTCCAGGTCGCCGGCCTCTAGGTACATATTGTTCACGTCCGTGATTTCCAGCTCGTTCCGCCAGGAAGGCTTGACCGTCTTCGCAAAGTCGATCACACGATTGTCATAGAAGTAAAGGCCGATCGCCGCATAGTTCGACTTCGGCTGCTTGGGCTTCTCTTCCACCGAACGCACCTTTCCGTCCTTGGAGAATTCGATGACCCCGAAACGCTCTGGATCGTTGACGTGAAATCCAAAGATGGTGGCTTTGCCTTTCTTGACGTTGCTGACAGCCTTGCCGAGCTTCTCCTTCAAACCACCCCCGAAGAAGACGTTGTCGCCGAGGATCATGGCCACATCCTCTTTTCCGATGAACTCCTCACCGAGGATGAAAGCTTGAGCGAGGCCATCTGGTGAGGGTTGGATCTTATATGTTATCTTGATACCGAACCTCTCGCCGTCGCCGAGAAGCGTGCGGAAATTGGGCGTGTCCTCCGGGGTGGAAATGATGAGGATCTCCCTGATACCAGCCATCATCAGGACCGAGAGCGGATAGTAAATCATCGGCTTGTCATAGATCGGTAAAAGGTGCTTGTTGAGCACTGACGTCATTGGATAGAGTCGAGTACCACTCCCACCAGCTAGGACTATTCCCTTCATAATGAACATACAAGGTATTCTTTCCTACCTAATCAAGGATTTGCGATGAATCGATGATTCTTTGTGCTTCCCAACCAAACGAAATGGCTCGTTGCCCGATGATAGGCTAATCATCACATTTAATACGCGGAAGAAATTCCTGGCTCTGAAGGGAATCTAAGGTTTCCGATGCTCGATTTAACATGCGATAACGGCAAAGTTTATATTAGGTTCCTCTTGATACGGGGACCAACATGCTACAATGCGTCATGCCGGAACTGTTCGATTCGGGGCAATTAACAGCACAAGGCATGATCGGCGTGTATAGCTCTGTACTGGGCTTGGATTATCTTGAGAGATCTTCCTGTGGCTGTGAATCCGGAAGCGGATGTGGAGGAGCATCACAGATGCGCTTCCTCGGCTCCGGGCGGTCCTGGTGAAAGTCCTTCGGAGCTTTTGGGGGTGTTTCTGTGAGCAATAGATTATTCACTGTAGGTCCGGTCGAGGTCTTCGAAGATACGCTAATGGCGATGAACAAACCGATGATGATCCACCGCGGGGAGGATTACAAGCGGTTGCAAAGGGGCATCGTGGAAAAGCTGCACAAGGTCCTGGAAACGGACATGCAGATATTTCTGGTCCCGGCATCAGCGAGCGGGTTCCTGGAGAGCTGTGTGCGCTGCGGCGTCCATGAAAACATGACCAGCCTTTCGAACGGCTCGTTCGGCGACCGCTGGGCGTCCATCGGTCTGGCGAACGGCAAGCGCGTGACCAAAGTGGACGTGCCATGGGGCAAAGCCATCCGGGGTTCCGATGTCGCCACCAAGGTGCTGCCGACCGCTGAGGCAGTTACCATCATATCGAACGAGTCCTCCACTGGCGTGCTCAACCCTACTCAAGAGATAGTCAAGGCGATAAGGGCTGACGAGGACCCATTGATATTCGTGGACGGGGTGACCTCGGTCGGCGCGGTGGACCTGAAGCTCAAGGAGCTGAACATCGACGCGCTGGTGTTCGGCACTCAGAAAGCGTTCGCTCTTCCTCCTGGCTTAGCGATAATGTGCGCCTCCGACCGGTTCATCAAGAAGGCCGAGAAGGTCCAGAACCGTGGCTACTATTTCGACATCATCGACATCAAGAAGTCGGCCGATAAGGACCTGCCACTGACGACGCCGCCGGTCTCGCTCATGTACGGCATGGAATACCAGCTGAACAAGATGCTCAAGGAGGGCATGGCCAACCGGTATGCCAAACATCATGCGATGGCCGAGACCGCCAGGGATTGGGCCAGGAAGAGGTTCAAGCTCTACGCCGAGGAAGGGTATCTCTCTGAGACCATCACCGTCGTCGAGACGGGCACGCTCGACACCACCCGCCTGGACAAGGAGCTGAAAGCGCGGGGCTTCGAGGTATCCCCCGGCTATGGTAAGCTGAAGGACAACACCTTCCGCATCGGGCACATGGGCGATCTGACCGTCAAGGACGTTAAGGACCTGCTCAAGACATTAGACGAGGTAGTGGAGGCCATGAAATGAAGGTAATTGTTACTGACGAATTATCGAAGGAAGGCCTAGACATCCTGACCGAAGGCTCGAAGCTGACGGTGGACGTCAGACCCGGGATCCCTCCAGAGGAATTGTTGAAGGTCATCGGGGAGTACGATGCCATTATCATCCGCTCCGGCACGAAGGTCACCAAATCGGTCATCGAGGCCGGCAAGAAGCTGAAGGTTGTCGGTCGCGCCGGCGTCGGCGTGGACAACGTGGACGTTGAGGCGGCCACCAGGCATGGGATCTTGGTCATGAACACCCCCACCGGCAACACCGTCTCGGCGGCAGAGCACGCCATGGCGATGATGCTGACGCTTGCCCGGAAAATAGTCTGGGCCGATGCCTCCCTGAAGTCTGGGAAATGGGAGCGGGGCAAGTTCTCCGGCAGCGAATTGAACGGCAAGACGCTGGGCATCGTCGGCATCGGCCGGGTGGGCGGTGAGGTCGCCAAGCGAGCGAAATCCTTCCAGATGAAGATGGTAGGGTACGATCCGTTCATGCCGCCAGAGGTGGCAGTGAAGCTAGGGGTGCGATTGCTGCCGCTCGACAAGGTCATCGAGGAGGCTGACATCATCACGGTACATGCTCCCTTGACGACGAGCACTCATCACATAATCGGAAAGGAGCAGTTCGGGAAGATGAAGCCAGGGGTTATGCTCATCAACTGCGCCCGTGGTGGAATTATAGACGAGGAAGCGCTGTACGACGCCCTCAAGAGCAACCGGATCGCTGGAGCTGCTCTCGACGTCTTCGAGAACGAGCCGCCCAAGGGATCGAAGCTGATGGAGCTGAATAACATCGTGGTCACGCCTCATCTCGGCGCTTCCACCAAGGAAGCGCAGGAGAAGGTGTCCTTGGAGATGGCCGAGACCGTCAAGGACTTCCTGATCGAGGGCAAGATCGCCAACGCGGTGAACGCCCCGATCGGCAAGGTCGACCCGAAGGTCATACCATACATGCCACTGGCCGAGATGCTGGCGTCCTTCGCGTTCCAGCTGGTCGATGGCCCGGTCAAGCGCGTCGAGCTGGTGGTGAACGGCGAGCTGGCCACCATGGATACGAAGACTTTGACGATATCCGCGCTCATCGGAGTGCTGGAGAACATCATCGGGGATGCGAACATCATCAACGCTGGCGCAATCGCCAAGGAGAAGGGCATCCAGGTGGCCGAGACCAAGATCGAGGAGTCCAGCCGCTACGTGAACATGTTGACGGTTATAGTGCATTCGGACATCACCGAGCGTCAGGTCCGAGGGACGATCTTCCCGGTCGGCCAGATGCGCCTGCTCGGCGTGGACGAGTACGACCTCGACATGCCGGTCGAGGGCGATATCCTGCTGACCATGCACAACGACGTCCCGGGGATTATAGGGAAGATGGGGACGATCCTGGGCGAGAAGCGGGTCAACATCGCGCGCATGGGCGTGGGCCGGGAGAGCCGCGGCGGCAAGGCGCTGATGCTCGTCTCCGTCGACCAGGTGATCAACAAGGACGTCCTGGAGGCGCTGATGTCCCAGAAGGACTTCAAGGAGGCGCGCTTCATCGACCTGGGCGCAATGAAGCTGAAGGAGTACATCGTGCCTTGAGAGGCACCCTCCTCTTCCTCATTTTTTCTTTTTCTTGGCCAATTGCTCCCGAACGCTCCTGACCTTCCCGGTCATGGCGTCGGAACGTCCCTTTCTGTCATCGATTTCTATGCTGATCGAGACCCGGTCCGAAAGCTCCAGCATACGGTCGTGGCAGAGCTTGATGACCTCCATCACCTCGGCGTACTCGCCCTCCACGATGGTGGACATGGGGGTGAGCTGATAGCGCAACCCGCTCTTCTCCACGATGGAGACGCATTCCGCGACAAAGGAGCTCAAGCTCTCTCCTTTGCCTATCGGGACTAACTTGAACTGAGCGATCATCGGTCCTCCTCTACCTTAGGTTCATCTCGGCTCAGAAATATTTTTCGATTATCGTTCGATGCGTTCAATGCGAACGGCAATCTGAGGTCACTGGTATAGGTTCGTGCAAGACTTAATTACGTTGCAAAAGTTTATATAGTCTTTTCCGAATCGTTATCTTCTAATTAGTTCCCAGTTGCGAATTTCGTCGTTATGGGGGGGTAAGGGTAATGATTTCCAAGGCTGTTGGCGATAAGGGCACTGATTTGATTAAAACTAGCAAGGAGAACGGTAAAACGACTTCCGAGCTTGGCTATGAGAACGGGCGAGCGAACACGGTTTACCTTTCCGAGAACGGGAAGGTTATGACGCTGACGGTCGAGGACCTCACCCAAGCGATCAGGACCAGCATCGACAGCAGCGGGATGCCGGAGGAACAGGCGCGGATGATGGCGCAACACGTCATGAACTTCTTTGGCTATTCCGAGCGGATCATCGACAACATCTTGGAACCAGAGGACCGGGACGCCTTCTATATGCTGGAGGACACAGGCATCCTGACCACCGAGCGCGAGGAGACCACCTTGTACGACGGGCGCGAGTGGCGAATTCATTATTGGCTTTTCAGGAAGGAAAGGATTTTCGAACTGATCTCCGGCAACGGGCGCGGCAACGGGCTCGCCAGCGGTGACGATTCCGTCTACGACGAAGTGCCTGAGGACGTCTGGCAGCGCGCTGCCTGAACAGGACCTTTTCAGTAAAGGGAGCAGGCCAGTTTCGGCCATCTCTCCACAAACCTATTCATTACAAGGCGATTAGCAAAGCGGATGGAGCTCTTCCCTTATCACCCGCGCGAGCATCAGGCGGATTTCGTCGAGTCGGTAGAACGGGTCATGAGGAAGGGCGGCCACATCGTCCTAGAGAGCGGCACCGGCACCGGCAAGACCATCTGCGCTCTGACCGCCGCCGTTGAGACGGCGCTCGCGCAGGGGAAGAAGGTGGTCTATCTTACCCGGACGAACTCGCAGCAGCGCCAGGTACTGCTGGAGCTGCGCCGCATCAACGAGAAGACGCAGGTGTTCGGGATGGGGATACAGGGAAGGCAGAGCACCTGCCCCCTTTTCAGGCGCGACCCGGACCTGAAGGAGGGTAGCTCGGAGGAGCTCTCCAAGCTCTGCGCCGAAAAGAAGAAACGCACCCTGGCCGGGAAGGATGGCGGCTGCCGATTCTATGAGAAGGTGCTGAGCACCAACTTCCAGGAGATTAAGGCGCACTGCCACCAGACCCTGCCGACAGTGGAGGAGTTCGTGGGCTATTGCGATTCCCGCGACCTTTGCGCTTACGAGCTTTCGAAGGAACTGATGGAGAACGCCACAGTGATTACCGCGCCCTATCCGTACCTGTTCGTGCCGTTCATCCGGAGGGCGTTCCTGGAGAACCTGAACGTGGTCGAGTCCGATCTGATGGTCATAATCGACGAAGCGCACAACCTTCCCGATTACGCCAGGGAGATCCGCAGCGCTGAGATGTCGAGAAGGTTCTTGGCGCTAGTGCGGAAGGAAGCGGTCGATTACGGGGACCCGGAGGTGCTGGACGGAGTCAGCATCCTCGATGTGGTGAGCGAGCTCGAGAAGCTTTTGACCGAGGCGTTGGACGAGTACCTGATCGAAGAGGACGGCCTGATACCGCCCGGCTTCCTGCAGGAAGGGCTGCTGCAGGCGTTCACCACCACCTCCCGCTCGCTGAAAATCGCCGCCAACGCGCTCATGACCCACGGGGAGATAATCAGGGAATCGAAGCAGGAGCAGGGACGCCTGCCGCGCTCCTATATATTCACGTTGGGGGCGCTAATCAACTTCTGGCTGAACCTGGACGAGGAATTCTATGTGCGCCTGGTCGTCGGCGGCGAGAACCCGAGGTTCGAGGCGAGTTGCTTGGACCCATCGCTGGCATGCACCTTCTTCGGGGACTGCCATGCCAGCCTGCATATGTCTGGCACACTAGCGCCGTTATACGAGTATGGTGATTCCATCGGCCTTCCCAAGGACGCGGTCATGCGCACCTTCCCCTCCCCCTTCCCGAAGGGTAACCGGGTCGTCCTCTATCTAGAGGACGTCACCACCAAGTTCGAGGAGATGGCGCTGGACGAGGAGATACTGGAACGCATGATCGAGCATACGGTCGGGCTGTGCAACGCCATCGACCGGAACACCGTTGTGTTCTTCCCCTCCTATTCGCTGATGGACCGCTTCCTCCAGAATGGGGTAGCGCTGCGAATCCGCAAGCCGGTCCTGATGGAGGAGAGAGGAATGCCCCAGGCGGAGCTGATGGACACGGTATCGAGGTTCAAGCAGACCAGCGTCAAGGGCTCGGTGCTGTTCGCGGTGATGGGCGGACGGATCTCGGAAGGGATCGATTTCCCGGACAAGGAGCTGGAGATGGCCATCATCGTCGGGATACCCTTCCCTAAGCCGACCGCGAAGCACCGCGCCCTGCTGCACTACTACGAGATGAAGTTCGGCAAGGGCTGGGAGTACACCGTCAAGGTGCCTGCGGCGAGAAAGATGATGCAGGCCATCGGCCGGCTGATACGCAACGAGAACGACATCGGGGCGGCGGTCATACTGGACAAGCGGGCGAAGCAGTTCGCCGATCGCATCGACCTCAAGGACTCGCAGTCGGTGCAGAACGACGTGCTCAACTTCTTCCGGGGGCATGGCCGCTGAGAGATAGGAAAGATTATTATGCCCTGGCCGAAATCAGCGGCAGATGGACATCCTCCTCCTGATCGGCTCCGGCCTTTGGGTCATCGTCCCTGCTCTGGTGCCGAACCCTGGCGCGGTGATATTCGGTGGCGGCAGACCGGTCGATCTCGGCAGGGAATGGAAGGGCCAGCGCATCTTAGGGGATGGGAAGACCTGGAGAGGTCTGATAGGTGGCATCTGCTTTGGGGTACTGATCGGCTGCCTGCAGATTATTGGCGAAAGCAATTACAATTATCTTTTGCCTGGCTTCATCGGCCTTGGCCCGATGCCGACCGCTTTAGGCGCCGTTGCGACACTGGCGGTCGGATCGCTGCTCGGGGACATGGGCGGGGCGTTCATCAAGCGCCGCAGGGGCATGAGCCGGGGGCAGAAGGCGCCGGTCCTGGACCAGTACGATTCGATCGCGGGAGCGTTGCTCCTCACCCTGCTGGTCTTTCCGGACTGGACCATGCGCACCTTCGTGCAGGGAGACGCCTGGATATCCTTGGTCGCCTTGATCGTCGCGGCTCCGCTGCTGCATCGTTCCGTCAATATTATCGGATATAAAGCCGGTCTCAAGAGGGAGCCGTGGTGAAATGAACACGAAGCTGAAGGAAGCCCTGAAGACATGTCAGGCACTGCAATATGGCGAATTCACGCTCGCTTCGGGAAAGCGCAGCAAATACTACATCGACATCAAGAGAGCTTCGACCGACCCAGCTGTCCTTTCCTTCATCGTCGAGGCGATGGAATCGGAGATGAAGCGGAGGGGGATGAAGGTCGATGCGATCGCCGGCGTGGTGCTCGGCTCCGTCCCTCTGGCGGTAGCGCTGTCGCTCCGCACCGGCATACCATACGTCATGGTGCGCAAGGAGAAGAAGGACCACGGGACCGGGAAGCTGATCGAAGGCACCCTCAAGGAAGGAGCGAGGGTGCTGGTGGTCGAGGACGTGGTCACGTCGGCTGGCTCGTCCGCGGAGGCGGTGGCGATCCTCCGCAATGCCGGGGCGAAAGTTGATTCCGTACTAGCGGTCATCGACCGTCAAGAGGGCGGCGCGGCAAGGTTGGCGGAGATCGGCGTCGAGCTACTGCCATTGCTCACGGCAGAGGAAGTCCTGAGGGGCTGAAATGGAGCTAGACCTCCATTGCCAGCGCTGTCGGTTGAGCGAGAAGCGCATCCAGGTCGTCCCTCCGTCCGGGGACTTGGGGTCGGCCGTGGTCTTCGTGGGAGAGGGACCGGGGGAGAAGGAGGACCAGAGAGGAATGCCTTTCATCGGTCGGGCGGGAAAGATGCTCGATCGGCTGATGAAGGACGAGGGGCTGGCGCGGGAGCGCATCATGATAACCAACACGGTGAGATGCCGTCCCCCCGAGAACCGCCGTCCGTTGCCCGACGAGATGAGGGCCTGCTTCCCCTACCTGGAGCAGGAGCTGGAGAGCAGACAGCTGGTCGTAGCGATGGGAAGGACGGCCTGCGAGAACTTGCTCGGCCGAGCGGTCAAAGTGAGCCAAGAGGCGAACACCATCGTGACGGTCGAGCTGATGGGGCGGAAGAAAGAGGTGCTGCTGACCTATCATCCGTCCGCCTGCCTGTACAACCTGAAAGCGCGAGAGGGGCTGCGAACAAGTATCAGGTTGGTTCGGGAACGGTTCTTCTGATCAAAATCGCTTCTTCCAGAGGAACTTGAAATTCTTCCAGCCATCTTTCCAGGACGAGAGCTTTACCTCTCCGACCCTGCGCCTGTAGGTGATCGGCACCTCGATGGTTCTAAGCTTGCGGAAGGCCTCGATCTTGATCTCCTCGGAGAACGGCATCCCGTCGTCTTGGACATCCAGCTTGGCATAACTTTCCCGGCGGAACACCCACATGCCGCTCTGGGAGTCCTTGAAGCTCACGCTGAACAGCACCTTGGTGGTGACGTTGAGCAACCAGTTGCCAAACCGGTGCTTGCTGCTCATCGCTCCCTCCTCCATCCTGGCCAAGCGATTGGTGGTGATGAAATCCAGGTTCTCGGCGAACAGTTTGTCGCTAAGCTGTGGAATATCCTCCGCCGGGTAGGTGCAGTCCGCGTCCAAAGTCGCCACGATATCACCGCTGGCCTTCTCGAAACCGGTCTTATAGGCCCGCCCGTATCCGCGCCTCGGCTCCTCGACGACGGTGGCGCCTTTCTCCCGGGCTATCTCTCTGGTCCGGTCCTTCGAGTTCGTATCAACCACGAGGATCTCGAATTCGTACTGCGTCTTCTGCATCGTCTCCTTGACAAGGTCCAGAACCTGGCCTATGGAGGTTGCCTCATTCATGGTAGGGATGACGATGCTGACCTTCAGTTGAACACCGGGTGAGGGAAAACAACCCAGATTTATAGACCTACCTAGTGCCCGCTCAACTGCTTTTCTTCATCAGTTTCTTGCTATAGGGTGGCTTGGCGTCGAATAGCTTGTAGGCCACGTATCCTCCTATGGCGACAACCAATCTGGTGAACGCCCAGAAGCTCATCTTCTGCTTGAACATCCGCATTGGGTCGTAATTGCCCCATAGCCTTCCATGTTTGAGGGTAAGCTGCTTCCTGCCCACCCCGTTCCAATAAGCCTGTTTGTAGAAACGGTAGACCGTGGCCTTGGTCCGATGGTAAACGATCGAATCTGGGTTGTAGACTATCTTAAAGCCAGCAGCCACCGAGCGGAAATTGAGGTCGATGTCCTCGGCGGTAATGAACCAGGTGTCGAAACCTCCGACCTTTTCCAAGACCTCTCTCTTGAAGGCCATATTGGCGCTTGGGAACGATAGGTCCACGCCTTTGTAGTATAATTCTACCCGGTCCAGCTCTTCCCACGATTTCAGACCGATGTTGATGCAACGACCTGCAACGATGTCCGCGCCTTCATTGATGGTCTTGCGAAGCTCTTCGATCCAAAATGGATTGACGATGCAATCCCCACCGGTGAAGGCGATCAGGTCCCCAGTGGCCTTCTTGATCCCGAAGTTGGTGCTATGCCCTCGTGACCCCGGCTCCACACAGAGCTTGACGAAAGCATACTTATCGACATACTTCTGGACGATATCTCTGGTCTTGTCGCGGCTCTTAGCGTCAACGACCACGATCTCCAGCGGCTGCTCCTGGACGACCAGCGAATCGAGGAGGTCGGCGATGTTCTTCTCCTCGTTCATTATATTGAGCACGACGCTGACGAGCATCCGAGGTCAATCAATCCGCAGGATTAATATATTGTGCCAGGATGGATAAGAATTACGGATGCGTCAGTGTCACTATTGGCCTGCAGGCACTATGCCTATTAACCATCCCACCTATTTCGCCTGCCATGATGCGCGTTGGCGTCGTCGGCGTCGGCTCCATGGGCCAGAACCATGCCCGCGTCTATTCTGAGATCGCTGAACTGGCTGGTGTATACGACGTTATGGACGAGCAAGCCCGCAGAATCGGCGAACGCTTCTCCTGCACCGCCTTTGACGATTTGGATGATTTGCTGAAGAAGGTCGATGCCATCAGCATTTGCACTCCCACGAGCATGCACCTTGAGGTCGCATTGAAAGCGATCGCAGCGGGCGTACACCTCCTGGTGGAGAAACCCTTCACCGGGGCGTCGCTTTCCGCGCGGGAATTGAAAAATGAGGCGGAAAAGGCCGGTGTCACCATCGCGGCCGGCTTCATCGAGCGCTTCAATCCCATAGTCGGTGTGGCCAGGGACGCGGTGCGCGAAAGCAGCCTTGGCCGATTGATATCCCTATCCACCAGGAGGGTCTCCTCCTACCCGGCCCGCATCCGAGACGTCGGCGTGGTCATGGACCTTGGTATCCACGACGTCGACGTGATGCGGCATGTCACCAGCTCCGAGGTGTCGTCAGTTTACGCTTTAGGTGGGATGATCAGCAACCCCAATTTCGAGGATTATGCTAACCTCCTGATGCGCTTCGAGAATGGCGTCGTCGGATTCCTGGAGGTCAACTGGCTCACGCCAATGAAGGTCCGCAAGATGTCGCTCACCTGCAGCAAGAGCTTCGTCCAGGTTGATTATACCGACCAGAGCATGGAGCTCTCCTCCTCCACCATCAAGGAGGTCGACACGGCCGATATGTTCCATATCCCGCTCGAATTGGATATCCGCAAGGTGGCGGTGCGAAAGGAGGAGCCCCTAAGGAGGGAACTGCTGGATTTCTTGAAGGCTGCGGAAAATGGTGGCTTGCCGAACGCCGGCGCGGAGGACGCTATTGCCAACTTACGGGTGTGCGAAGCGGCGCTCGCTTCCATGTCCAGCGGCAACCTCGTGCGCCTTTAGCGTCCATTGGAACACCATGGCATTAACAAAAAGGACGTGGAGTAGCTTCGGTGCACGCTCCGTTATCCTTTACCGATGCCGCGGTAGCGTATGCCAGCAGCTTCGCAATCCTTCTTCAGGAATAAGTTGCGCCCATCGATGATGAGCGGCGTGCGCATTGCTTTCCTTAACCTGGTGAGGTCCATCCCCTGGTAGGTGGTGTGATCGGTCACGAAGATGGCGCAGTCGGCATCCTTCAACGCCTCCCATTCGTCCCGCAGCGGCGTTATCCCGGCCTGCGGTCTGACAAAAGGATCATGGACGACGATATCGCCCTCATCCATCAGCTCCGAGATGACCCTGAATGCCGGTGAGTTCCTGGTATCATCGGAATCGCGCAGGAAGGCCAGCCCCATCACCGCCACTCGCTTCCTCCCCGTGGTCCGAGCCATTTCCTCCCTTGCCAAAGAGGCCAGGTGCTGCGGCATTGCTTCGTTCACGAATCGCGCGTCAGGTATGACCTTGGCCTTATGGCCAGGAATGCCCGCCAGTAAAAGCCACGAATCCTTCGGCAGGCAGTGACCGCCCACCCCCGAGCCTGGGACGTGCATGTCGCGGAACGGGCAGGTATTGACGAGGCGGCGCACCGCAAAGGCATCGGCGCCGACCTTCTCGCAGAGCAGCGCTACCTCGTTGGCGAAAGCGATCTGCACATCTCGATAGGCATTCTCCACCGTCTTGGAGATCTCGGCCGAGATCAGGTCGGTGGGGAAGATGTCCACCTTGACGACCTTGCGGTAATAGCGAAGCGCCTTCTCGATGGAATCCTTATCAACTCCGCCTAGCACGCGGTTCACGTTCCGAATGTTGTTGAGCAGCTTCCCGGGCATTACCCGCTCTGGGCAATGGGTGACGCTGAATCCCTTACCAGCGAGCAGACCGCTCTTCTCCTCCAGCAAGGGGACGACCAGGTCCTGCATGGTGCACGGTGGGATGGTCGATTCGATGGAGACCAGGCTCCCTCTCTTCATGATGTAACCGACGGTCGCGGCAGCGGAGCGGAGCGAATCGAGGTTGGGCTGATGTTTTTCATTCACCGGTGTGTCAACGCAGATGAAGTAGGCGTCGGCGCCGCGGGCGTCTTCGATATCCGTGCTGGCACGCAATCGTCCCGATCTTATCACCTTCTGGATAAGATCGCCCAGACCCGGCTCCTTACCCTCGATGGGGTTGTCACCGCGGTTAATGAGGCCCACCCTTTTGGCGTCAATCTCCATGCCCACGACCTGGAACCCTTCCTCGGCGAGCACGCAGGCCACTGGAAGTCCGACATAGCCGAGGCCGACCACCACCGCCTTTTCCAGATGCTCATCCGCTTGGATTGAAACCATCCCACCACCGTCTCCCTTTGCTTCCTTCTCAAATCCACTCATTTTCCGCTCCGCATATTGCTCGGGTCATAGATTAAAAATGCTGTCGGGTCCATCGTCTGCAATTCACCCATGCAGGATATTTTTTCAAGGTGGCTATGTGGGAAGAATTCCTGCTCTATAGACCTTTGCAAACGGGGGGCCAAGCTATTAAATATCTAACAGCCATCGGTATGCCAGATGAAGCTCCTAGCCAAATATTATTCGATTAATGATTGCGACATTGGTGAAGGAACGGTCATACGGGATTTCACCAATCTGTATGGATGCAAGATCGGTCAGGACTGCAAGATCGCTGCCTATGTGGAGATCCAGAGAGGGGTTACCATCGGCGATCGGTGCAAGATCGAAGCCTTCGCCTTCATCCCCTCAGGTGTCACGATCGAGGACGAGGTCTTTGTCGGCCCGCATGCTGTCTTCACTAACGATTTGCACCCACATGCAGTCGGGGACTGGAAGGTAACCCCAACTCTGGTGAAGAAGGGCGCTTCGATTGGCGCCGGAGCGGTGATCGTGTGCGGCGTGACGATTGGTGAGAATGCCATGGTCGGTGCGGGGGCAGTGGTGACCAAGGACATCCCGCCTGGCAGGCTAGTGGTTGGCAATCCAGCAAAGGTAATCAAAGAGATCAGGTGATGAAAATGGCAAAAATACCAATGGCAAGGCCAGTGGTCACTGAAGAGATGGTCGAGGCAATGGGCGCGGCCATCCGCAACGAGCGCATGGTGATGGGAGAGAGCGCGCATAAGTTCGAGGAGGAGTTCGCTCGATACATAGGGACAAAGTTCGCACTGGCCGTCGGCTCTGGAACAGCTGCCCTGCAGCTGGCCATGATCGCGTTCGGGGTGCATGGGAAGGAAGTACTTAGTACGCCGTTCTCGTTCATCGCCACGGCGAATGCTGTGGTGGAGGCTGGAGCCACTCCAAAATTCGCGGACGCAAGAGAGTCTGACTACAATCTAGACCCAGTCAAGGTAAAGGAAGCAATCGGCCCTAAGACCGCCGCTCTGCTGCCAGTGCATCTCTATGGACATCCGGCCGAGCTGGATCCTATGCTTGAGGTCTGCAAGAAGAAAGGAATTATCCTGATCGAGGACGCGTGCCAGGCTCATGGCGCAATGTACAAGGGTAAGAGGGTCGGATCCATCGGCGACGCCGGGTGCTACTCGTTCTACCCAACGAAGAACATGACGGTGGGAGGCGATGGAGGCATGGTCACCACCAACGATGAGAAGCTGGCCAAGGAGATTTCCAAGTTGAGGGACTGCGGTCGGGTAACGCGCTACATGCACGACGTCATCGGGTTCACATCTCGCTTGAACTCGATCAATGCCGCCTTCGGTCGGGTCCAGCTAAGGCATCTGGATGAATGGAACGAGAGACGTAGGGTCATCGCCAAACTCTATGCGAAGGAGCTCAAGGACCTGAAGCAGGTGAAGCTCCCTCCGCAAGGTAGCAAGGAGATCGTCCCAGTGTTCCACCTATTCGCCCTGAAAGTGGAGAAGCGAGACCAGCTGGCCGAATTCCTGGGAAAGAAGGACATCGAGAGCGCCGTACACTATCCAATCCCAATCCATCTGCAGCCGATCTACAGGCAGCTGTATGGATACAAGGAGGGCAGCTTCCCTATCTCCGAGAAGCTTTCCACCAGTATGATCTCCGTACCGATGTTCCCTGAACTGAAAGACGAAGAGGTCAAATTCGTCTGCGAAACGGTACGCGAATTCTACGGGGGCTAAGCGGGAATGGCCAAGTTCGAGGTCGGCGTTCTTGGGGTGGGCTACTGGGGACGCAAGATCGTTGAGGAATTGACGGCGATCCAGAACGTCAAAGTAAGGGCGGTCTCCGACCTCTCCGACAAGAACCTCGAATACGCCAAAGACAGGTATGGGGTGGAGACCCTGGTGCATGATTATCGTGACGTCCTGGCGATCCAGGAGATAGTGGCGGTGAATGTCTGCCTCCCCAACTCCCTCCATTTCCAGGCTTGCAAGGAGGCGCTGGAGGCGGGAAAGCACGTCCTCGTGGAGAAGCCCATGACCCTGACCAGCGAGGAAGGCAAGGAGCTGGTGGAGCTTGCCAAAAAGAAAGGATTGACCCTGTCGGTCGGCCACATCTACCGCTTCAACAACGCTTTGGCCGAAGTGCGCCGCCTGGTCAAGGAGAAGTTCTTCGGTCGGGTATTCCTCCTGGAGATGGAGTGGACCAACCTGGAGAAGCCGTTCTCGGACCGGGACGTCATTATGGACCTGGCGCCTCACTACTTCGATATCATCAATTATCTCCTGGATGAGTGGCCAGTGAAGGTGACCTGCGTGGCCAAGCCCTTCCGGCGCAAGGAGCTGGAGGAGACTGCCTACATCATATCCGAGATGAAGTCGGGTACCATGTCCCACGCCACCCTCAGCTGGCTCTCCCCCAAGAAGGTGCGGCAAATCAGTGTCATAGGCGAGAACCGCTCCGCTTACATAGATGCGGTGGCGCAGGAGATCACCATCTACGAAAGTGGATACACCTACAAGCTGGGCGTGGAGCGCAACAACACCATCCGGACGGAGCTGATCCATTTCCTACAGAGCATCGGGGACCCGATGACCGAGACGCGCAATTCCGGCAACATCGGGCTATGGACGGTCGAGCTGATTGAGAAGAGCAAGCAATCCCTCGCGAATGGATGCACCATCCAAGTATGAAGGAGGGGGTGAGGGGCGGTGCATAGAAAGGTGCTGATGCTCCTCTCCAATCCGTTCCTTCCAGATCCCCGCGTGGAGAAAGAGGCCAAAGCCCTGGCCTCCGCCGGTCATGAGGTCACCGTTCTCGCCTGGGACCGTCGAGGGGACAAGGAGCCAACGTTCAATGGACATGGCTTCCAGGTGCTAAGGGTGCCAACTCGCCTTGCAAAGGGGCGTTTCTTTATTGGTCTCCCCTCATTCTCGCTCAGAGCCATTTGGAAAGGGCTCAGGTCCGACTGTCAGGTCGTCCATGCCCACGATTTCGATACGCTGCCTCAGGCATTGATGATAGCCAAGGTCAAGGGTGCCAAGCTGGTGTACGATGCCCATGAGCATTATGCTAAGATGGTCATGCTTGACATGCCGAAGTCCGTGGCCGATAGAATCGACGCTTGCGAGTCCCGGTTGGTGAGGCAGGCCAACCTGGTGATCACGGCGAACGAACTCATCATGGACTACCTCAGACCTGATGTAAAGGGGAAGGGGGCGGTGGTTATGAACTGCATAGACCTGCCCGAAATGCCGGCGAAGGTCAGGCCAGGTCGTGACAAGGTCTTACTGTTCTATGGCGGGACGATGGAGCCAGGCCGTTATATCCTGGAACTGCTGGAAGCGGTCCGGAAGGACGAGAGATGCGTCCTCAGGATCGCAGGTAGGGGACGCTTCGAGCCTCAAGTCAAGGAGGCGGCGAACCAATGTCCGCGGATAGTCTTCCTCGGCTTCTTGGATCAAGAGGCTATCATCCGGGAAACGCTCGCCGCCGATGCGGTGGTCTCGCTCCTCGATCCAAGCAACGAGAACTACCGCATCGCCACGCCAGTCAAGCTCCTGGAGGCGATGGCCGTTGGCGTGCCTGTGATTACCACAAAGGGCACCCTCACGGCCCAGATCGTGGACGAGGAGGGTTGCGGGATATCGCTGGAATGGAGCGACGAGGCGTTCGAAGCCGCCCTGGACAAGCTCTTCGATCCCTCGCTCTGGGAACAAATGTCCTCGCGAGGACGCGAGGCGGCAGAGTCGAAGTATAATTGGGGGATAATGAAACAGAGACTTTTGCAGGCGTATGAGGGCCTCTGATATGACTGACAAGAAGCGCATCCTGATTGTCTCCTTCTCCGACATCAAGCGAGACCCGCGCGTGTTTCGTCAGGTCAAACATCTGAGCTCCAGGTACGATGTGGTGACGTTGGGATTCAAGAGTCCGGAGATGGAAGGTGTCGATTTTATCCCGATAAGGGAGAAGGGGACCAGCCTGCCCAAGAAGCTCATCCGCGCCATGCAGCTAAAGGCTCACGGCTTCTTAGGGTATTACAATGCGACATTCGATGTGGAGAGGGTTCGAGAGTCATTGAATGGCCAGCACTTCGATCTGATCCTGGCAAATGACAGCGATTCCCTGCCGCTGGTCTTCTCCTGGGACCACGGCGCCCCAGTTCTGCACGACGCGCATGAGTACGCGCCGAGACAGATCGAGGACCAATGGTGGTGGCGGTTCTTCATGCAGGACTATATGGAGTGGATTTGTGCAACGTATCTGAGCAGATGCACAGCGATTACCACAGTTTCCCAAGGGATTGCCGACGAATATTCCAGGAACTTTGGCGTGAGACCGAAGGTCATCACCAGTGCCCCCGACTACGTCGACCTCAGGCCCTCGGTAATGGAGGAGGGGAGGATCAGACTTGTGCATCACGGCAACGCAAACCCCAACCGTAAAATTGAAAACTATCTGGATTTGATGGACCTATTAGATGAGCGGTTCTGCTTGGATCTCTATCTCATGCCCCGTGACCCTTCTTATCTGGCGAAGATCAAGAGAAAGGCGGCCGCTTGCAAAAAGACGAGGGTGCTCGAACCTGTACCCATGCAAGAGCTGGTACACACCTGCAACAAGTACGACATCGGCATCTTCCTTCAAGAGCCTTTGAACTTCAATCTCGAACATTCCCTCCCGAACAAGTTCTTCGAGTTCGTTCAGGCGCGTTTGCTCGTCGCCGTCACTCCATTGCCTGAGATAGAACGCTATGTCCATGAGTTGGACCTGGGGTTGGTAAGCAAAGGCTTCACGCTGGAGAGCATGGCCAAGGAGTTAATGGGGCTGGATGGGAAGAAGGTGGAGCATCATAAGCTCCAGTCCCATCTGCATGCCAAGGAACTGTCCTCGGGACCGAATCTTGCCCTCCTTGACGAGCTGGTCGATAATCTGATTTCGAAGGGTTGACTCAGCCCTTTCTCATCACCCTCTCCAATACCTGGTCCAGCTGCTTCATGCTCCGCTCGGCTGTCAGCTCCCGGGCGGCCGCATCGGATTTACCCTTCATCTTGGATATATCCTCCTCGGTCAGGGAGTTTAAGGCATTGGCCATGTCCTCGGGCTCGAACGACTCGGATATTATACCGCAATCATATCTGCGCACATACTCGGACAGCTCGGGATAAGGGCCTATGGCGACCGCCAGCCTGGCTTGGACGTATTCGAAGAACTTGTTAGGCAGGGAGTAGCGCAGGTTGAATGTGGATGGATAGGTCATGAACAGTCCCAGATCATAGGGGTTGGTCCTGACCACGAGCTCCTGCATCGGGACCGGGTCCAAGACTCGGATGTTCTTCTTGCCTTCAACTAACCTTCTCATCCTATCCCGATATTCCTGATTGAGGGGAAGGAGGAACAGGTCGAAGGAGAAGCGCTCGTCGAGCATCTCCGCCATGCGAATCATGTCCTCGATGCGCCTCTGGGGAGAGGCGATGCCATGGTGTACGAGGCGGACCTTTCCCTTACTAACATTGGTTGGCCGTAGGTCCTGGTACTCGGGCGAGTTGATGATTACATCTGACCTAACACCGTAATTTCTCTCATATTCCTTAGCAATGCCATTCGATACGGTCACCATGGCCTCGCTCTTGCTCAGATACTCTCTGCACAGCCAGTCCTTGTACCTGGCCTGGGTAAGGCGCCAACGGAGGTTGTTCTCCCTCTCAGTGGGCGTGTACTCGTGGGCGTCGTAGACGACTCTCTTTCCCTCGTTGATCCTAAGAGCCAAGGGCAAGGCCTCATCGTCATGAGCGATGACTGCGTCGAACTTGCGATTGTTGACCCCCTTGAGCGCGTCCGAGAAATCGAATCTCTCGTCATAGTACCGCTCGAATCTGTGGGTCATCAGGAGCCAGAGGCGGAATGCTTTGTCCTTGACCGTTACCTTGGACAGTCGGAGCGGATGAAACTCCACGTCCTTGAACTCGGAGGGCCTGGTTCCAATGGTCACGACCTTATTCTTCATCCTGAGGTGATTGATCTGCTTGTAAGGCATCGGGTCTGTCTGAAGGTCGGTGAGGGTGATGATGAGAATGGTTCCACCATGCAAAGAGGAAACGCTCGCGCCCTCCACCTGGCCAGGTTCAGATGTCATTATCCGGTGCATGCTTCTGCATGGTAATATGTTTTGACCCATCAGTGGATTACTTTGTCGGCTCAGTTCCCTTGGCCCAGATTTTCCAATAGGCGTTCCTGAACGCTCCATACATCTCCGAGTCCACTATCGGCCGGACCATGCGACCATAAGAGGGGTAGTCAAGATACGTCTTCTTGGGCTTGGCCATCATGGCTTCGAACTCATCAGGGGTGAGCTCGAACTTCTTGAGCACGAAGTCGAGGTCGTCCCTGAGGAGATTGGGTGGATATGGGTCACCCTTCATTTCCTCCAGCGCCTTCTCTCTGGTGGTCTCATTAGAGCAGATCAAAGCAGATAGGTGGGAACGTCTCTTGTCGTAGCCGAACTTGCGTGGTAGGATGTAGCCCTGGTAGAACCGCGTCCAGATGGATTCGTAATGCTTTCCACCGTAGTACCTCCAGCCCATCTCGTCCTCGAGGATCTTGACCGCGTCCCATTTTCGGTAGTCCACATAGTTCAGGATGGAGAACCATTCGATTCGGGTCTTGTAGAGATACTTCTGAAACATATTGTAATGCGGATAGCCCTTGAGGTTCCCCGTACCGAAGAGCTGGTTGATGTTTTTCACGTAGCGCCAATCGCTATTGTCATAAGACCAAGCCAATGGGACATGCGTTTCCGTGCGAACATTGCAACCGTTGATGATGTGGCGCAATCCGAACTCCTCTGCCTTCTCGTGCAGCAATGCGTAAATCGCGTGGTCCGTGGGGATCTCGGTGTCGGGGGTGGAGGATCTAAGGAACGCCAGCTGTAGATCTCTGAACATCTCCCAGTCCATGACATATGTGTACAGGTCGATGTCCAACTTATTGAGGAGCAGCTCGATGTTCTTATGGGAGAGCTCCGAGTCCCATCCGTTGTCCAGGTGAACGGCGAGAGGGCGAAGGCCCAATTTCTTCACCAGGTAGGCGACATGGCTGCTATCGACGCCACCGCTGACGCCGATTACGCAATCGTACTGCTTCCCCTCTCCTTCCTTTTTGAATCCCTCAACGATTTTCTCGAGCCTTCTTCGCCCATCATTGCCTGAATGAATGAATTTGCTGACTAGGTAATCGTGCTTTCGGCAATGGTTGCAGACCCCTTTTTCATCGAACGTGATGTTAGGGTCGCTGGTGTCCATCACGCAGCGAGTGCATATACGATATGGTCCTTCCATCCTATTACCTCAATATCTTCAGTCTTCTATTCACGCTTTGCATCAGGGGATAGACGGGATTGGCGTGAATCCTAGTGATCAGTTCATCAGTGTTGGGATAGTCTAAATGGGTTTTAGGTGGTAGGGCCATTATGCGTTCGAACTCCTTCTCCGTGATCTCGAGCTTCTTTATAACATATTCTCGATCTGCCATCTGCTCATCTAAGGGGTAGGGTTCTTCCTTGAGCTCCTCAATGGCCTTGTTCCTCATTGTCTCCCCAGAGCAGATAAGGGCGGACAGATGAGACTTTCTTTTATCGTAGCCGAACTTATTCCGCAATATGTAGCCCTGATAGAATTTGGTGTATAATGACTCATAATGCTTCCCGCCATAGTAGCGCCAGTTGAATTCCTCTTCCAGCTTTTTCAAAGCTTCTTTCTTGGAGTAGTCGACATAATTCAATATCGAAAACCAATTAAACTTACGACGCCAGACCTTCAATTGAGGATAGGTGAAATGAGGATAGTTGCCGATCTTCCTTCTCCCGAACTGTTTCTTGACCCCGTAGATATATTTCCAATCCATATGACCGTATGACCAGGATACGGGGACATGCGTTTCCGTGCGAACGTTGCAACCGTTTACAATGTATTTTATCCCCTCCTCCTCCGCTTTCTGGTATAGCAGAGCGACGATGGCATGGTCAGTTGGGACCTCGGAGTCAGGGGTCGACGACTTAAGGAAAGCAAGTTGCAGGTCTCGGAACTCTTGCCATTCCAGCACGTGGGTGTATAGATCGATGCCTAGCCTTTCAAGGAGGATCTGGATATTCTTAACAGCCAGTTCAGAGTCCCAGCCATTGTCGAGATGGATTGCCAATGGGCGGAGGCCAAAGTGTCGAACAAGATATGCTACATAACTCGAATCGACCCCACCACTTACCCCAATAATACAATCGTAATCCTTCCCTTTACCATTCAATTTCATTCTATTAACATAATCACGCAGGAGGCTTTTGCCCTCTTCACCAGAGTGGACCAATATCTTCAGAAGTTGGTCACGGTGCTTGCAATGGCTACAAACCCCAGATGAATCAAAAGTTATTTCTGGATCAGTAGTATCCATTACGCAACGTACGCATATCTGGTAGGGTCTTACCATATAATGGATTCCAATGGCTGGCGAGTATTAATACATTAGGTCATCACGACCAGTTGCTTAAATTGCCAGTTATGAATTTAAAAGAAGTGTATTCGTAATTTTGTTTCTAAGAGCGTTTTGAAGAACGATAAGTTCATGACCTGCAGTTGGCAATTTCTCAGCGAATTGTGTCAGTTGGCGGTCTATTGGAAAAAGATGCAATAATAAGAAGCATATGAGCCACATTCTTAATTAAGAAAGTTGGATCATAAATCTTTTTGTCATTTGAAAGTGGATGGTCGCATAAAGGCCAGCAGCTTAATTTCATCAACGATCAGGAATTCCATCATAACACAAGAACTTATTTTGTTTGACTTTTTTACAAACTTCCTTTATCTTATCCTTTGGCCATTTCCTAAGGAAAACATCCAAACCAGAGAACTCTTTTGAACCACCAGTCTCTGGATATAAACTTCTAGTAACCAATTTTCCCACATGATAATATTTAGCAGGACAGGACGAAACGAACCAAAATGGATCTAATAAAACTTTAAAAGAAATATCTAAACTTATATATGGCCCTCTATAGTCCTCATCAAAACTCGCAATGTCTTCCCAACAGCGCCTTCGAATACAACAAAATTCAGTATCAACAGAACTCATACGACCAGGAAGATACTCTTTAACATACTTTTCTTTATAATAATAGTTACCACCTTTGGAAATACGCTTTAAACCAAAAATGATAGAACTATTAACAAAAGTATCAAAAAGATAACCAATCGGATGCCTTATCATGACTCCGCCAACATTAATAATAGAACCATCAAGGTCGCAACTCCAACCACCACAGAACCCAACATCAGAATGAAGAAGCATATAATCAAAAATCTTCTTCAAAGCATCGGACTGAACATTAGCATCATTATCCATTGAAACAACGAGATCACACCCAGGCAACGCCTTCATTCCAGCGTTCATACTTTTACCATAATAGAACTCATCACCTCTCGATTCGACCACAATAAAATTAAATTCAACACCCACGCTTCCAGTGATATGGTCAATGCAATTTTTCAAATAAGCGTTATCCATCCGATCCGTCAATACGATTACGCCAAATCTTGAATCATTCTTTAGCAAATGATGAACTATCATTCTAATAATCCTCCCATAGTCATAAAATAACCTAACATAATTCCAAGACACAAAATCAATCCAATAGATTTAGCTGGTTCATCCTTTCTTAAACCGATCTTTACTTTTCCGATTTTCGTCTCAATCACCTTTTGATGACCTAGGAAATGCCTCAAAAGCGAAACCCAATCCAACGGTTCAATAATAATGTTTTCTCATATCGGTCCATTATACATTTTAGATCTAAAAACGTTAATACCGAACCAAGTTTTCAAACCATTTAAGCCTTCCAACTATAATCTCATCATATTTAGTTGGTCGCACTCCTCTAACATTAGTTTACGCCCCCGTTGGTCAGAAAAACTAGGTGCAGGCGAAGATCTCGATGTTCAATATTTTATTACTGACTAGGAACGGCTTCCTTTGGAACGATTAGTTTAGCAACAAAGCCTAACATCATTCAAGGTAGCCATTCAATTCCTTATCTGTTGGGAAGCTAATAAGTACAGCTCTATGTTTGCCATGAAAAACAAAAAAGCTTCCAGCAACAACACCAGAAGCCCCCCCTTTCTTAATCGCATCAGAAAAGTCTTGGAGGGTACCAGCTCCTCCAGAGGCTAAGACCGGAACATCGACTGCGCTAGATACCTTCTTGACTAGATCAATATCGTAACCTGCCATAGTTCCATCGCGGTCTATTGAATTAACCATGATTTCACCCGCCCCCATTCTCTGCATTTGAACAGCATGTTCAACGACATCTTTCTTTGTTCCCTTTGTGCCATTATGTACATAGACCTCATACTTACCCATCATAGAACGTTTCACATCAATTGAGACGACAATAGATTGGCTCCCGAACATGTCCGCTGCTTTTCTTACAAATTCCGGGTCGCGGACTGCTGCAGTATTGATAATTGCCTTTTCGAATCCAATTCGGAAGGCACTCTTAATATCCTCAATCGAGGAAATTCCACCACCACATGCAAGTGGCATAAAACATTCGCTTGCGACATCTGCCATGTATTGAAAATTGGGTTTTCTATTCTCCCCCGTTGCCATAATGTCAAGTAAAATAATCTCATGAGCTTCTTTTTCGTTAAATATTTTTACTATGTTCATTGGATCGCCTAGATATCTGGGATTCTGGAATTTCTCAGTCTTTACCAATCCCTTTCCTTTCAAAAGAAGGCAGGGAATAACCCTTGTTTTTATCACTATTATCCCCTATATGTTGCAAAATTCCTTAGAACGTTCATACCGTACTTCAAGCTTTTTTCTGGATGAAATTGCGTGCCCATTACATTGTCTTTTGCGAAAGCTGAGTTGAAAGTTATTCCATAATTGGATGTTGCCAACACATCTTGCTCATTATTGCAGACGACATGATATGAGTGAACGAAATAGAAACGGGATTCGGTACCAATATCTTTCATAAGGTAATGCTCCTTCTTGATTTCTATCGAGTTCCATCCCATGTTGGGAATGGGAAGCCTGACATCTGAGGGAAACTTTAATTTTATTGTTTTTGCATCAATCCAGCCCAATCCATTCTCTTTTCCCTCTTCACTTGAGTTGGACATAAGTTGCATTCCGAGACAAATGCCAAGAATTGGGGTCTTTTCCATCTGGACTTTCTTCCTCAGAATCTCAATTAACCCCAATTCACGGAGGTATCCCATTCCCTGATCAAAAGCGCCCACCCCCGGCAAAATGAGTTTATCCGATTTTTCAATCTCATTAGAATCAGAAGTGATGACGGATAACTCACCAAATTTTTTTAGCATGTTCTTTATTGATCCAAGGTTACCAGTCTTATAATCAATAATAGCTATCATTCATTATCACACTGCTTGGCTGGATAAGAGAATATTCCATATATAATCGTTGAAACATACGTTTAGGGAGATTTCATGCTTAAGCAACGTAGTAACTCATTCTGATAGAATTTGGTGATTACCAGGTTTTTATTATTTCGACAATTGGCAATTTATTTATACCATCATATCAATACTAATGATGTCTGACACTCGTCGGACTAGAGGGATGGGATTGCAAACAGTTGGTCTGCTCTACGATGAGCGACCGCTTCACTTTGCCCTCCAAACAGGAGGAAGACTATGTATCTAAAACAGCTGGAGCTCGAGAACTTCAAGTCGTTCGGAAAGAAGATGACCATACCGTTCCTGGAAGGGTTCACGTCGGTCACTGGCCCAAACGGATCAGGCAAGAGCAACATCTCCGACGCCATCCTGTTCGTCCTCGGGCCGAAGAGCTCCAAGGCTTTGAGGGCTGCGAAACTGACCGACCTGATATTCAACGGTGGCGAGTCCAAGAACGCCTCCGATTATTGTAAAGTGTCATTGGTTTTCGACAACGCGGATCGGACCATCCCCATCGATTCCGAGGTCGTCAAGCTCACCAGGCACGTGAAGCTCTCGGAGACCACCGACGGCTACAACTCATACTTCTACGTGAACGACCGCAAGTCGTCGCTCACGGAATTCGATTCATTGCTAGCTAACTCGCGCATCTCCGCCGAAGGCTACAATCTTGTGCAGCAGGGGGACGTCACCCGCATCGTCGGCATGTCCACCGTGGACCGCCGGAAGATACTGGACGACATCTCTGGCATCAGCAAGTACGACGAGGAGATCTTCAAGGCGCTAGACGAGCGCAAGAAGGCCGAGGAGAACATCGACCGCATCGCTATCATTCTCGCTGAGATAGAGAAGCAGATCAGGCAGCTGGAGGAGGAGCGCACCGCTGCCCTCAAGTTCATTGACGCGCGCGACCGATTGCAGATGGCCAAGCTGCAGATGGCCCACAAGCGCCGCGAGTCCACCGGCACCGAGATCGAGTCGATCAGGAAGCAGTCGGCCGACTATCTCCAGGAGATCGAGGGGCTGAAGCTGAAGAAGGTGGAGTTGCTTCGCAAGATCGAGGAGGCCGGCGTCAAGGTCGCCTCGCTCGAAAAGGATCTGGAGACGCGCGGCGGCTCCGAGGCCAAGGACCTCAAGGAGAAGATGGACGCGGTAAAGATAGAGCTCGCCAAGACCCAAGAGCAGGGAAAGCGCGCCCAGGCCGACGTGGAGGAGCTGGAAGCGCTGCTGCAGGAGAAGCTGGCCGAGGCGGAGTCCGTCAAAAAAGAGCTGTCCGAGCTGGGCTCGAAGGTAAAAACGTCCGGGCAGGGCTATCTGGAGCAGCTGCGTGCCTTGGACCAGAGGAAGGCGGAGCTGGAGCAGGTGCAGGGCAAGGTGGCATCGTCCGACCAAGAGCTGGGGACGCTGGACATGAAGGTCTCCGCCCTGGACGAGAAGGTGCTGAAGCTGGAGGACCAGAAGCGTGAGCTGCTGCTGGAGAAGGACCGCCTGGAGGAGAAGCGCGACCGCATGAAGGTCGAGCTGGCCAACCTCGAGGAAGGGAAGAAGACCCTGGAGTTCGAGATGTCCGACTCCGAGTTCAACATCCGCAATCTTCGCTCATCGGACAAGAGCTCATCCGGCGAGATGAAGGCGCTGCAGGACGAGGTGTTCCAGAAGAAGAACCTGGAGGTGAAGCTCAGCCGGCAAGCGGACGAGCTGGAGCAGGCGATCCGGAGCCTGACCAGGGATTACAATCAACTGAAGGCGGAACAGGAGGCGGCCGAGAACGTGGCCAAGGGCTACAACCGCGCCGTCCGAGCGCTTCTCGAGGCCCGAGACCGTCGGGAGATCAAAGGGATACACGGCACCATCGCCGAGCTGGCGGAGGTTGACAAGCAGTACGAGATCGCTTTGAACGTGGCCGCCGGCAACCGCATGCAATCGATCGTAGTAGACGATGACGAGGTCGCCGCCAGCGCCATCCAGTTCCTCAAGCGCAACAACCTTGGTCGGGCGACATTCCTGCCGCTCAACAAGATGCTGGACGGGAAGCCGCGCGGCAAGGCCATATTGGCAGAGAAGGAGGCGGCCGGCTTCGCCATCGATTTGATACGATTCAACGAGAAGTACCGGGCGGCGTTCTGGTACGTTTTCGGAGACACCGTGGTCGTCGACTCCCTTGACAAAGCCCGTCGCCTTATGGGCGGCGTCCGTCTCGTGACCGTCGGAGGGGAGCTGATCGAGTCATCCGGCGCCATGGTCGGGGGGACGGTCGAGCAGAGCAATCTGAAATTCGGCTCCGGAAAGGGACGTCTGGACGAGGTGGCCGAAGAGCTCCGCAAGAGCACCGAGCACGCGGAGAAAGTGAACGAGGAGCTGCGCAAGGTCCGCGCGGACCTGTTGCAGGTCGAGGCGGCCATCCGACAGGCCAGCTCGGCAGGCGGAGCGAACAACGTTAAATTGGGCGCTCTGGAATCGAGGAAGAAGGAGCTCAAGGGTCGATTGCTTCAGGCGGACGAGGAGATCCGCAAGTATTCCTCCGAGTTCAGCGAAGCGGAGCGGGGCGCTTCCGAGGCAGTGGGCAAGTTGCATGTCACCGAGGAATCGCTGCAGAAGCTGAAGGGTGAGCGGGACGCCGGCAGGAAGCGCATCACCGACATCGCTCCGAAGGAGCTGTCGCAGAAGCTGAGGACGCTGCAGGGACAGATCGCCGATCTGACCGGAAAGGTGGCCGAGCTCAAATCGACCAAGGAGACGGCGGAGACCCAGATCGGGTTGGTCAAGCAACGGCATCAAGAATTCCTTGATCTGGATGTAGAAGGCAAGGAGAAGCTCGCCAAGCACCGCAAGACGGCCAAAGCGGCGGCGGAGAAGGAGACGAAGCTCACAGTCGAGCTCAATGGTCTGAAGAAGATCGAGGAATCGATGGGCAACGAGCTGAAAGGCCTTCGGGACAGGCGCGATGCCGCCTTCCGGGAGAAGACCAAGCTGGAGAGCGACAAGGACAAGGTGCAAGGACGAATCGAGACCTCGGACGACATCTCCATCGGCATGCAGACCAAGCAGAAGGCGGCGGAGGACCGCCTAAAGGAGCTGGAGGCCGAGATCGCCACTTACAAGCTGCAGGTCGTTCTTCCCCTGCCTAATTTGGAGGAACTGAAGGACGTAATCTCCAGGTGCGAGGCGCAGCTGGGGAACATGGGCAACGTCAATTTGCGCGCCATTGAAGATTACGACGAGAAGAAGAAGCGCCACACCGAGCTGAAGGAGGAGACCAAGCGCCTGGACGAGCAGCGCCGCGACCTCATCCGGCTCATGGACGAGCTGAACGAGAAGAAGAAGATCGCATTGGGGAAGGTCTTCATCGGCATCAACGAGAACTTCCAGCGCACCTACGCCGAACTGTCCGGCGGCGGGGAAGCGGAGCTGGTTCTGGAGAACCCCGATTCGCCATTCGAAGCTGGGCTGATGATGAAGGTCAAGCCCCGGTTGGGAAAGGTGCTCAGGCTGGACGCGCTGAGCGGAGGGGAGAAGTCCCTGGCCGCGCTGGCGTTCATCTTCGCCATCCAGCAGTACCAGCCGTCGCCGTTCTACCTCCTGGACGAGGTGGACATGTTCCTGGACGCGGTCAACGCGGACATGGTGGCGCAAAGGGTGCAGCGGGCGTCGAAGACGGCGCAGTTCGTGATGATATCGTTAAGAAAGGTAACGTTGAGCAAGGCGGACCACGTGGTCGGCGTCACCAAGGGCGAGGGCGGCATATCTCGCGTCATCATGAAGGCGAACATCGGGGACATCAAGGACCTGCAGGAAGAGCTGCACATCCCCGACGAGAAGGCGGAGGGAGCGGCATGAGCTCGTCCAGCCTGGAAGGAGTCCTGGACCACCTCATGTTCCACAAGGCGCTGATCGACGAGACGGACCGCCATCAGAAGTTGGACCGCTATCTTACTCTCGCTCAAGCGTACCAGCAGGGCGATCAGGTGGTGCCACAGGACCCGGTGGAAAAGTCGCTGCAGATGGTCTTCGACCTGGTGCTGAGCAATAACTATGACCCATGGGACATTGACCTGATTTCTTTCACTGATCTCTACCTGCGCAAGATGCAGCACTCCGAGGTCAACTTCATCGTCGCCGGGAAGCTAGTGTTCATGGCCTGGAGCATCCTGAAGATGCAGAGCGAGGAAGTGTTGGCCGCCAACGACGAGAAGCAGCAGATCTTCTGCTCCGACTGGGACTTCGACGCCATCGAGGACATGCTCGCCATAGACGACTCCCCATGCTTCGCGGCCGACGTTCCGGAGCAGATCGACCTGTGCGAGGCGGTGCACCATCAATCCCAGCGACCAGTGTCGTTGGTAGAGCTGCTGGACGCGTTCGAGGAGGCCAGGGCGGACGCTGAGCTGGCCGAGGCCAGAGCAAAGGTCCGCGAGCAGCTGACGAGGTCCGATCAGAAGTACGACCCCAGGAATCATTCTGAAGATCTGGAGAAGGATGTGGAGATGGTCTGGTCCCGCATCATGAAGTGCGGCAACGGCCCGATAGTCATCGACGACATCTTCTCTGGCGGAAAGGAGGACCGGGTGACGGTCTTCATCTCATTGCTCTTCCTTGCGCGGAACGGCAAGATCGCGCTCTGGCAGGACGACCTTCCCTACGGGCAGATATTCATGGAGATCAAGATCCCCTGGGACATCGGCACTCTGGAGGACGCCCGGGCGGCGGAAGCGAAGCAGGCCCCGGTGATGTGAGTTGGACGAGCCGCTGCGCGCCGTGGAATCGGTGCTGTTCGCTTCCTCCAGGCCGTTGAGGATGGCGGAGATCGAAGGCGCCACCCAACTTACCCCCGACGTCATCCGGAGAGCGATAGTCCGCCTGAAGAAGCAATACGACGAGGTCGGCTCCTCGGTCGAGGTGGTGAAGGTCGGGGTGCGTTACAGCATGCAGCTGCGCAAGCAGTACTCGATGTACGGCATGCCGTTCGCGGAGGTCGAGCTGCCGAAGGACGCGCTCAAGACCGCCGCCTTCATCGCTTACAATCAGCCAGTTCTGCAATCGGAACTCGCGAAATCCCTCGGATCGGAGGTCTACGCGCACGTCAAGATACTGCGCTCGGCCAACCTGATCACCGCCAAGCGTTCCTCGCACACCTTCCAGCTCACCACCAGCAAGCATTTCGCCGAGTACTTCGGCATCGCCTCCTCGAAGAAGGACGACATCAAGAAGTGGATGGACGAGCAGACGCAGAAGCAGTGACGCCCGTTGCTTTTCTTTCCTCGTCTCTTGCTGCGGACTTCGGGCCGACGCTGACTGGTTACCGATTAACAGGGGGTTGGGAAAGGTTTAAACACCTCGGCCAATATTTGGAGATGAGTGATATTGGATGGTAATGCCTCTTGCGCTGCTCGAGAAATCGATGAATAAGAATATATCGCTTCTTCTGAAGGACAACCGCGTCCTTGAGGGAAAGCTCACTGGATATGATGAGTATATGAACATGGTGCTCGAGGAGACCGAAGAGAGGACCGTTGAGCAGACCAGGCGCCTGGGGGTAGTGATCCTTCGGGGCAACAACGTGGTGAGCATTTCACCGCTCTGAGGGGTTGCGCTGACGGCGCTGGTTCGGAAGTAGGTAGCTAAAAAGAAGTTTGACCATGAAGGCCGTCATCCTCGCTGGTGGTCTGGGGACCCGCCTCAGACCTCTGACATATTCTATCCCAAAGTCATTGGTGCCGCTAGCTGGCAAGCCGCTGATCCGCCGCATCATCGATGGTCTGCCGTCGAGCGTCGACACCGTCGTCCTCGCCGTCAGCTACATGAAGGAGGCATTGGAGGACTACTTCCGAGTAGAGCCATGCGGCCGCAAGGTCATACTCGTCAACGAATCCACGCCCATGGGTACCGGCGGGGCATTGAAGAACGTGGCCCAACACATCGATGGCACCTTCATCGTCCAGAACGGGGACTGCGTCTCCTCCCTGGACATCAAGGCGATGGTCCGGGCTCATCGCGAAAGCGGAGGATTAGGCACGCTGGCGCTCTGGGAGGTCGAGGACCCGTCCGCCTTCGGGGTGGTTGACCTCGAACGTGATATGCGCATCACCGACTTTCAGGAGAAGCCATCGTTAGCGGAGGCGAAGTCCAACCTGATCAACGCCGGCGTCTACGTATTCGAGCCGGAAATACTGGACTACATCGGCAAAGGCCAGGTATCCATCGAAATGGAGGTGTTCCCCCGCGTCATCGAGTATGGCCTCTACGGCCACCGTTTCCAAGGGTTCTGGGTGGACTGCGGGACGCTGAAGAACACCCTGGTGGCGCAAAGGGCGATGCTGGATAAGGAGAACCCGCCGACCCCCGCCGACTTCGACTGCGCAATCATCCCGCCGAACCTGATCCGAGTAAAGGAGCTGAAGGGCTGTCACATCGGTCCTAACGTTTGTCTCGAGCCAGAGGTGAGGATCGGAGTGGGCACGCACGTGGAGAACGCCTTAATCATGAAGGGCGCTTGCCTGGGAACTAACTGCAAGATATCTGGCTCGATCATCGGGCCGGGGATCAAGGTAAATGACGGCGAGTCCGTTGTCGACAGTATTGTCACCGCTCGTTGAGACTGCTTTTTACAGTATTTCGGCGTTCATCCAGAAGGAATACTATATACAGTAATATCCAATTCTCCACCGGAAGCTTCAGGCGTTTGGATGGCTCGGCTAGAAAGGGTGCTGGAATTCATCAGCCGTAGGAGCATCCGTAAAGGATGGCTAGCCCTGGTCATCTTGTTCTTCCTGAGCTTCGTCATCATCCCCACTATTTTCGTGCTCACGTACGCGTTCACGAACTGGAACGCCATCGACTCTGTGGTCCTGAACGACCCAGTGAAGATGTCGATGATAACCAACGCCATCATCAACTCCTTCGAGATCGCCGGCTTCGTCACGCTCATCGACTTCCTGGCCGGGCTTCCGATGGCATGGATAATGGTTAGGAAGAAGTTCAGGGGCAAGCAGCTGGTCGATACGCTCATCGATATGCCCTTGGTGGTGCCGACCGCCGCCCTTGGTTTCTCGGCGGCATTGTTCTGGGGCATCACGCCTGGGGACATCGTCAACCCGCTGGGCTTGGGGGTCGTGAGCTCGCCGCTGCTGCTGTTGATCCTGCTCCACATCGTCTTCTCATATCCATACATGGTACGATCGCTCTCGGCCATCCTGGAGCAGATCGACCAGAACTATGAGACCGCCGGTCGGACCCTCGGGGCTTCGCCGCTCACGGCCGCCCGTACCATCACCTTGCCCCTGTTCCGGGCTGGGTTGGTCACGGGCATCATCCTCTGCTTGGCCCGCAGCCTGAGCGAGACCGGTGGAACTGTCATCGCCCTCGCCACTTTGTCAGGGAGCGGAGGTTACAATACTGGCCCCACTCTCATCGATGGTTGGAAGAAAATCGCTCAGAACACCGACCCCAACTATAACGCCGCGTTGGCGTTCGTGAGCATCCTTCTGATCATCATAGCCTTGGTTCTCATGATCATCATCCGACTGGTGATGAAGAGGGTCCACCTGCCGATGGGCAAGGTCTGGCCCAGGCCAGAGAAATTGCTCTCGCGCGGCTTCTTCCCCAAGCTCAAGGACTCCTCTACCATGGTCTTCCTAGCCGTAGCGGTGCTCTTGCCATCGTTCTTCATCTTCACCTGTGTCTTCGTCTTCAACCCAACAAGTAACGGCAACTGGAGCGGGTTCGGAGATAGCATCATCTATTCCTTCATCGTGGCTGGCGTCGTCACCTGCGTCGACCTAGTGCTGGGCGTTCCATTGGCGCTCTATATCGCCAGAGGCCGCTCGAAGCGCCTTCCTGAGGTGATCGACACATTAGTCAACATCCCGCTGATCGTTCCCACCGCAGCCTTGGGCTATTCCCTGAGCCTGTTCTGGGTCGGAGGAAATGCCGTCAACTCCGACATCGGCCTTTTGCTGGTGATACTGGCGCACATCGCCTTCACCTATCCCTTGGTGGTGAGGAACGTCACTGGCGCGGTTGAGGAGGTCGACCCGGCCTTCGAGGAGACGGCGCGCACCCTCGGCGCCAAACCGATACAGGCGTTCCGGAGGGTGCTTCTCCCCATGATCAAGTCGTCCATCCTTGCTGGCGCGATAATGGCCTTCACTCGCAGCCTGGGAGAGACCGGTGCCACCAGAGCGGTCGTCTCGAATGCCAACACCGCCCCAAATTTCATCGTCACCTTGATCACGAAGGCGCCCAAGGACTTATATTCCGCGGCAATGGCCTGCATCATATTGATCGCGATCTCGTACGTATTGATGCTCGGGTTGCGCTACTTCACCCGGCGAAGGAAGGGGGCGATCTGATGCCTTCGGTTCGTTTGGAGAAGGTTGAGAAGCGTTATGATGACATCCGAGCTGCCGAGGACCTCAATCTCGAAGTGCGGGACGGAGAATACCTCTGCCTGCTCGGCCCGACCGGCGCCGGCAAGACGACCGCGTTGAGGCTCATCTGCGGGTTGACCGACCTGGACTCCGGCAAGGTGTTCATTGGCGGGAAGGACGTCACCGACCTTGAGCCAGAGCGCCGGGGGACGGCGTTGCTCTCGCAGACCTATTCTCTCTTCCCACAGCTCACGGTGGCGGAGAACATCCTCTTCGGTCCGGACATCCGCGACCTGCCGGAGGAGCAGCGCAGACGGACATTGGCGAACATGCTCGACCTGGTCCGTCTGACCAAGCGTCCGGACGCGTTCCCCGGCGAGCTGAGCGGCGGGATGTCCCAGCGCACCGCATTAGCCAGGGCGTTAGCTTCTGGCGCGGAGGTGTTATTGTTCGACGAGCCTTTGCGGGCTTTGGACGCCAGGCTGCGCATCAGCCTGCGCCACGAGCTCCGGTCCCTGGCCAAGTCGCTGAAGATAACCGTAATCCACGTCACACACGATCAGGACGAGGCCCTGGTCATGGCGGATCGCATCGCCCTGATACGCAATGGCCATGTGCTGCAGATCGGCGAACCTTCTCAAGTTTACGATAATCCAGTCTCCCCCTTCGTTGCCAACTTCGTGGGTCAATCGAACTTCGTCACAGGCAGGATCATCGAAAAGGGAGAGAAGACCGTGGTGCGGACCGAAAGTGGCATGACGGTGTTTGCCCGCCAATGCGCCATGGAGATGGGGGAGCAGGTCGTGGTGGGCGTGAAGATCGGCAACACCGAGATCGCCAGGGAGGGCGATTCCTTCTTCGAGGGGATTGTCGAGCGGGTGCTGTTCGAAGGCAGGAACCTGCATGTAGACCTTCTGGTCGAAGGCACGATCCATTTCTCGGCCAAGATCCCAAGCTGGCGATTGGGGAAACTGGCATCGGGCGACAAGGTCATGATCAGATGGAGCGCCGAAAAAGCCTCGGTGTTCCCCATGCCCGAGAAAGGGCTCAGAGAGGAACTGAAGGTGGAATGATGCCGACCGTGGAGCTGTCAAAGGTGAGCGTGATCTTCGGCAAAGTGGTCGCCGTCGACGAGGTCGACCTCCGCATCCATGACGGTGAATACGTGACCATCCTCGGCCCTTCCGGCTGCGGCAAGACCACATTGATCAGGGCGATCGCCGGCATCTTGGAACCGACCCGCGGCGAGGTCTTCATCGGCGGGAAGAACATGAAAGACGTCCCAATAGAGGAGAGGGACATCGGCTACGTGTTCCAGAACATCGCCCTCTTCCCGAACATGAACGTAGCGAACAACGTCGGCTACGGACCGAGGGTGCACGAGAAGGGCATAGAAGAACAGGTCGAGATCGCCCGCAAGTATCTGGAGCTGGTGAAGCTCTTGGACAAGATGCAGATGTTCCCTTCCGAGCTGTGCGGCGGCGAGCAGCAGAAGGTTTCTTTGGCTCGTGCCTTGGCGACAGGCGCCAAGCTTTTGTTGCTGGACGAGCCGCTCTCGGCTCTGGATGCGAGGGTCCGGGTCGACCTGCGCTACGAGCTCCGCCGCCTGGTGAAGAGGCTCGGCCTGACAACGGTCCACGTGACCCACGACCAAGAGGAGGCCATGTCCGTCTCCGACCGGATTGTGGTGATGCGAGCTGGAGGGATCGTCGAGACCGGCACCCCGGCGCAGCTGTACACCCGGCCGTTGGACATCTTCACTGCCAATTTCGTGGGCGAGACCAACCTGTTCGAGGGGTGGGTCACGCACTGCCAAGATTGCAAATCAGCCATCGAGCTGCGTGATGGTACGATAATGAATGTGGTCACATGCGACTTCGCCGAGGGCGAAGCGGTCGTCGTGTCTGTTCGTCCGGAGTTCGTGTTCCCCTTCACCGAAGGGATGAGGACGCGCATCACGCAAACCATTTATATGGGCAACTACTGGCGCATCATCGGCATCGCTGCGAGCGAGGACCCGGTGGAGTTCGATGTACCAGTCGCGGAAGGCAAGCTTTATCATGAAGGTCAGGAGGTCTATCTGATGGTGAATCCGAAGGCAGCGGTGGTCTATCAAAGGCCACGAGAGGGCATTGCGGAGGCGGTCAAACTTGAGTGAGAAGGAGAGTTTATTGGATTGGTTCAGCAAGAGGCGCGAATCGGTGGTAATGAAGGGAATCCGCGACCATGCTCAGAAGGTGGCCGATACGACATCGGAGCTCAACCGGGCAGCTGTGGCTCTGTGCAAGGAGGACAACGAACGCGCCTTGGACGCCATCAAGCGAATGATTCTGTCGGAGAAGGAGGCGGACAACCTGGAGGTCTTCATCACCGAAGAGCTGTCCAAAGGTGATCTGGAGGCGAAGGAGCGAGAGGACCTGATGCACCTGATCCGCCGTATGGACTATGTTGCCGATTGGGCCAAGGAGGCTGGAATGAACATGCAGCTGATCATCGAAGCCAAGGTGGCGATCCCGGTGACGCTCTGGAACAAGTACTGCGCCATGAGCCACGAGCTCGAAAAGGCCGCCAAGCAGCTCAAGAACAGCATCGACAACCTAGGGATAGATGCGGACGCGGTCATCAAACACGAGCGGGAGGTGGAGCTGCAGGAGCATATCATGGACGACATGTACTTCTCCACCAAGAAGGACATCCTGTTCGCGGATATCGACCCCAAGGCTATCTTCCTGATGCGCGACATCCTGCACGGGATCGAGAACTCCGGTGACAAGTGCAAGGACGCGGCGGACATCATCCACATCATATTGATATCGCAACGTCACAAGGCAAGGTAGGCGAAATGGCGGAACGGCTCTTCGGCACTAACGGCGTACGTGGCGTAGTCAACGAGTTCATGGACGGCCAGCTCGCCCTTGACGTAGGGAAGGCCATCGGCACATTCATGAAAGGTCGCGTGGCGATCGGCTGCGACTCGAGGACCAGCGCCGATATGGTGAAGAGCGCTTGCTCCGCGGGGCTGATGTCGGCCGGAGCAGAAGTCCTGGACCTCGGTCTATTGCCAACACCAGCATTGCAATTCTTCGTCAAGAACGGCAACGTGGCCGGAGGGGTGATGATCACCGCCTCGCACAACCCACCCGAGTTCAATGGCATCAAGGCCATCGATTCGGACGGCACGGAGATGCCCCGCGAGAAGGAGGTGGCCATCGAGGCGATATATTTCCGAAGGGGTTTCTCATGCCCCGATTGGAAGAATGTTGGCACCTCGGTCCGTTCGAACGGAGCGGTCGCCAGCTATCAGAAGGCGGTCCTGGCCAACGTGGACCGCAAGGAGATCCGCGACGCCGGTCTGAAAGTGGTGCTGGACTGCGCCAATGGAGCCGGGTCGATATGCACCCCCCAGATATTGGAGGAGCTGGGCGTCCGGACCATCACTCTCAATTGCAATCCCCTGGGCACCTTCCCGGGACATCCATCGGAACCGACCGAGGACCATCTCCAGGACCTCAAGGTCATGGTGCGGGAGACCGGGGCGGACCTGGGCATAGCCCATGACGGCGATGCGGACCGGACCATCTTCATCGACGACAAGGGCAATTTCGTCCACGGGGACCGGAGCCTGGCGGTCGTCGCCGGCGCCATGGTCGCGGAGAACGGCGGCGGGATCGTGGTCACTCCCGTCTCCACGTCGCTATGCGTGGAGGATGTGGTGAAGCGCTCCGGTGGCGAGCTGGTCTATACTCGCGTCGGTGCTCCGATCGTGGCTCGCAAGATGATTGAGCTTGATGCCCTCTTCGGAGGCGAGGAGAATGGCGGCCTGATATTCCCCAAGCATCAGTACTGCCGGGACGCGGCGATGACCGCAGCCAAGATGATAGAGATCCTGGCGATCGAGGGGAAGCTCTCATCCTTATTGGAAAAGGTGCCCAACTACTGCTTGGACAAGCGTAAGCTGCTTTGCCCGGATAACGTAAAAGAGGACGTGCTCAAGGCGGTCTGCGAAGCCTTTGTCAAGCAGAGGGTGGATACCACCGACGGCGTCAAGGTGTACTTCGACGGCGGTTGGACGCTGATCAGGCCATCGGGCACCGAGCCGATCTTCCGCATCTATTCCGAGGGCGAGACTGACCAGAAGGCCCACGAGATCGCTGACCGATGCGAGAAGGTGGTCAGGGAGATCCTTGGCTCGCTCTCAAGTTGATGTCGAACCGAAGGATGCGTCTTGGTTGGCTTCTTCTTTCCCGGTGCTTGTGTACGACCGAGATAACCTCGATCACCAGTCTTGCCGCCAGGACGGAGGTGTTCCCCTTGTCGTATGGAGGAGAGACCTCGGTGACGTCGAAACCGACCATCCTCGGCGCCAGCAGGTTGATGCACTTCTTGACATCCAGGGAGCTTAACCCGAACGGTTCCGGCGTGCCGGTGCCTGGCGCGAACGCCGGGTCGATTCCGTCGATGTCTAGGGAGAAATAGATGTCCTCCCGCTTGATCATGTTCAACGCCTTCTTGAAGGTCTTCTCCACCCCTTCGTCCTGGATGGTGTAAGCGTCGATGTACTCCGGCATGGCGCCGTTCTTCTCCTCGATCGAAATCGACCTCACGCCGTACGCTAGAACGTTCTCGATTCCTACCTGGTCCGCGCTCCTGCGCAGTACGCAGGCATGCGAGAGACGGCTCTTGGAGTACTCCTCCCGGAAGTCCAGATGAGCGTCGATGGCGATCACGCCGATGTTCTTGAATGCCCTTACCGCCGGGATGGTGATGCTGTGCTCGCCTCCCAGAAGGATGGGGAACTTTCCCGCATCGATGATCCTTGCGACCTGCTTCTCCGTTTCTCGGACCATCTCCTCAGAGGTCTCGAGTTCATCGATGTTTCCTGCGTCATGGATCTTGATCTTGGTCAGCAGAAGGTCGTGCTCGAAAACATATGGCTCGAAGTTCTGGGAGGCTTCCCGGATGGCGTTCGGGCCTGCCTTAGTTCCGGGTCTGAAGGTCGTGGTTCGGTCGAATGGAACGCCCAGGATGACGAATTCCGCCTCCTCGAATCCAGCCGTCGCGAAGGCGAATCTAGCTGTGGGGAGTACCATTCGAATTCACTTCATACCTTTGTGATCTTACGGCGGCCGAGGGCGATCATGTACATGACCTCCTCGCCCGGATGGAGCTGCCCCTGGAACTCCTCGGTGATAGCGAGAGAAAAGTTCTCGAAGTTCTCCAGGTCCATGAGCTGCACTTCTTTTCCGGCTATGGCCAGTATCTGCGCCTTCCGCTTGTCGATCATCGGGACCTGGACCTTGTGGGTGACCGGATGAACGATGCTGCGCTTCTTCTCATCGAACAAGCCGACCGCATCGATTCGCGCTTTCGCTTCTCCATGCTTCCCTGGCTTGGACATCTGGATTGAGAGTATCTTGCAGGGCTCTTCGTCGACGACGACGTACCTGCCTTCCTTCAGCTCGCGAACCTCGGCTTGCGTCCAAGACATATATATCGGCTCAGGGAAAAGGTCCGGGGTTAATATAGCTTATGGCCTTCATTTCTTATATTGAGCCTTGAAAGTTGACCTTCTGGCTTGCGGTCTCTGGGGCTGCTTCTTCGGAGCATCGGGGTACATCTGCTTGATCTCCTCGATCCTCTTGTCCATGTCGGCCTTCAGCTTCTCGCCGATGAACTCGCCCTTGTAGAAATCGACCTTTGCCGCGATCAGCGCCTTCCCGGCCAATGTGCGAGATACCTTCCCTCTCTGCCAATAGGGAGCGCGATGGATGGCTGGATACTGGAATATTATGCCGTGCTTCGGAGGCGCTTTCCCGGAGCGCAAATGCAGGAACATCGCCTTCTCCGCCCCTAAAAGCTGCACCGTCGACGATGGCAGCTTGGTCAAGCGCCCCAGCCCTCCGGCCAAGGATATCAATCTCGCCCCCAGGTTCGCTGACACCAAGAAGGTCAAATTGGGAGCGTACTCCTCCATCCGCCTTTGGACGTATTTGTCCAGGCGCTCCTTGGTCTCGTAGAGCGAGAAGACGGCGGTGGCGAACTCCTGGATGACCGTTATGTCCTCGTCCAGCAGCTCCGCCCCGACGGACTCGAGGCGAAGCTCCAGCGCCTTCAGCACATCCTCCCTCCCGCCATGGTTGGCGATGAGCTCCGCATACCTCTCATCTTGAGCGTAGTCGCTCAGCTCTGGGAAATGCAGCCCGTACCATTCGTGCAATCGCTCCGACAGCATGTTGATCTGCTCGGTGACGTCGTCGATTGCCCTGATAGCCTGGACGATCCCTTTGTCGGGAGCGAGGGGCTCGCGGGTGCGCAGCTTCCCCAGCTCCACCATCACGATCTGCATCAATTCCTGCGAATAGCCGAAGTCCTCGGCTTTGATGAAGGAGGCGTCGAACACCTCTGGCTTGCCGATCTTCGAAAGGCGGGCGTCCGCCACCCGCAGGCGCTTCAGGCCCTTGGAGATCTCCTCCTCCTCCGGGATTATCTGCCCATGTTGGATCAGGGCCAGCTTTGCGGCGATGTACTTCGAGTCTTTCTCGAAGAGGATGCTCTTACGCACTTTCTCCTTGTCGCACAGGAACACCCCGAACCACTTGGTAACGATGATCATGATTCTCACTTCCCGTTAGTTGCCAAAGCCAGTATCTTATTCCTTTCTTCAGCGGAAAGGGCATTGAGGCGATCGTTGCCCCGGGCTCGCACCTGCAGCTCCGCCAAATATTCCAGTGTCTCCATCTTATGGCAGGCGTCGGCCATGTCCTTGCCCACGGTGATGGCACCATGGTTCTCCAGTATGAACGCGTCATGTCCGTTCATCCCCTCGGTCAGGTTCTTGGCAAGTTGCTCGGAACCAGGGGTGGCGTAACGGATGAATGCCACTTCCTTGAGCACCAGCAGCCCCTCAGGCGTGAGGTCGGTGCGGACGGTTTCTCCCGTGACCGAGAGCAGGGTGCAGAAGAGCGGATGGCAATGGATGACCGCGCCCACGTCCTTTCTTTGGCGGTAGAATGCCAGATGGAACGGGGTCTCCATGGAAGGCTTCCCTCCGGCGGTCACTTCCCCGCTTTCGATCAACATGCGGATGAGGTCGTATGCCTTCATTTTCCCTTTGCATACGCCCGAGGGGGTGATGACGATCGCCTTGTCATCAATGCGGCCGGAGATGTTGCCCCCGGTCCCGAAGACCAAACGCAACTGGTACATCAAATGCCCACAATCGACGATCTCCTTTCGCAGCTCTCCTTCTATCTTCATATCCTTGCCCCCTTCACGCGGGTGATCTGGTCTGGACCGAGCACTCCGATCTCGGTAATGAAGCCCGTTACGTACTTAGCGGGCGTCATGTCAAACGAGGGGTTCAAGGCTCCGCTCCCTTCGGGCGCGATCCGCTTCCCGTCCATCACCAGCACCTCGTCCTCGTCTCGGTCTTCGATCACGATGTCCGTCCCGCTCTCGGTCCGGAAATCGAAGGTGGAGATAGGGGCGGCCACATAGAAAGGTATCCCCAGCTCCTTGGCCAGCACAGCTTTCTCGAAGGTGCCGATCTTGTTGGCGAAATCGCCGTTCAAAGCCACCCGATCAGCGCCGACGATGACCACATCGACGCCTTTGCGCATGAAGTGCCCCGATGCCCCGTCCACGATGATGGCATGGGGTATCTCCTCGTTCTTGAGCTCGTAGGCGGTGAGCTTCATTCCCTGCAGCCTCGGTCGGGTCTCCGACACATAGACGAAGAGCTTTTTACCACCCCTCCAGGCCATCCTGATGGGAGCCAGAGCGGTCCCATAGTCGACCGTGGCCAATGCCCCGGCGTTGCAATGGGTCATGATCCTATCCCCATCCTTGATGAGGAGAGCGCCGTTCATACCGATCAAACGGCATTTCTCTATGATTTGGCTGGTATAGCGGTTCGCAGCAATAACTGGCTCCTCGCCCCTTCCCAACGCTTCCACCATGAAATCAACGGCGTAGAAGAGGTCGTGCGCGGTCGGCCTCTGCGATTTGAGCAGTTCGGCGGATTCCCTCAGGTCCTTTCCCTGCAAAGCCGCAAGCGCCATGCCATAGGCGGCCGCAGCGCCGATCGCCGGTGCTCCTCGAACCGTCATGTTCTTGATCGCCCTGCCCACCGCCTCCACCTCCCCGACCCCGAGGACCTCGAACCTCTCCGGCAGAAGGCGTTGGTCGATCATTTTAAGCTCGTCATCTTCCATCCACACGGCCCGATACTCCCGCGGGCCGTGTTCGGTCAATATCCGCAATCGCTCACCGAAGGGTAATTCGGTCGGTGTGTAAAAAAACGTTGGATTGCAAGCTGGGAGAACAATGGAACCATCATTAAATATCGTCGACTGCATTCTTTGTAAACCAGGTCGGGTCCAATGAACGATAAGAAGGCGGACGCGTTCGATGTCTATTCCACAACAGCGGGTCTGCGGCAGATTTCCAACCCGGTCAGGCAAAGGATCCTGAGCGAGCTGCAACGACGGGACCTCAGCCTGAGCGAGATAGCTATATTGACCAACAAGGCGCAGTCCACCCTGTCGGTCCATTTGGACAAGATGGTCAAGGAGGGGCTGATAGCCTATCGCGACGACCCGAACGACAACCGCCGGAAGATATTCTATCTGGTGTCGAAGCCAGTGGGGAGCTCGGTCGTGCCCAGGGAGGACCTGATGAAGCAGGTGGAGGTAACCATCGCCCGTTCCATCGGCACCCCCAGCACTTTCCTGAAGGGTGTGATCCGCTCCATCGTCATCGGCATGGAGGCGATCGGTTTCAACATGGACCCGGTCCTCAAGGACATTGGCCGGCAGATTGGGACGGAGATAGCCAGGCGCATGAAGTCGGACAACGTGGAAGGGGTCATCGGCGAGGTCAAGGAGTTCTTCAAGGTCCACGAGCTGGGCGAGATCAACGTCTACGCGTTGCACCCGGTGACACTGATAATCAAGGAGGAGTACGACTGCTCCAAGGCGCCCGACGTCGGCCGGACGCTGTGCCTGATGAACGAAGGGATACTGGAAGCGATCTTCGAAAAGCGCTTAGGGATGCCATCCAGGGTGACGAAGGCAGAGACGTTCGGAACGCAGTACAACTTCTGCAAGTACGTCATCGAGCCCGGGTTCTAGTACCCGATATTTGGTACTGCGATTATTCGCACCGAATCTATTTAGCGGTGCGGCTTCTATGGTGATTTTCGAGGTCGAGCAATATGGGACTTTATGACATGTTCGATGAGATGAACGACATGTTCGATGAGATCGACGAAGAGATGTGCCTGGTCCTTGACAGCGTCTCAGCCATTAGGGAAATGGTCGAGAAGGGGCAGAAGAAGAAGGCCCTCGAAGCATTGATGGAGCTCGAATCCGAGCTTGATGACTTCCTGACCATCCCAGATGAGGACGAGGAAGAAGAGGGGGACTGGGAAGAAGAGGGCGAGGAAGAGAAGGACGAAGCCAGCAAAGGGAAGGAGAAGAAGTAAAGCTCATCCCTGGCCGGTCTTTTTCATCAACGCGGTCCAAACGCCTTTTTCATTTCTTATTTAATTAGCTTAGCTGCCGTCAAGCGAGGGCTTTCCGGTCCCGGTGGCGCGTATGTAGATGGCGTTGACGAACTTCATCTCCTTGCCGTAGCCATCGTTGAAGCGGACGTCCACCCGCTCCACCCTGACCTTGATGTCTATGGCTCGAGCGATGTTCAGCCTCTCCACCACATACCTTTCCGCCTGCGTCCTGGCCGATGAGACCGCCTCCTCCAGGTGCGAATACTGCATGGGCGCGGAGAACTGCCAGAAGACCAGGAATTTGTCGCCTATCGGCGATATCTCGATGCTGATCGATTCCGTTATCTCGCTGCACACCGCCCCCACCGCGTTCCCGACGTCGTGGTTCGGCGGTACGATGACACTAGCTTCCATCCTCGTTGTCAGCGGTCCGACCAGGATCGATGCCGGGGCGCCTATCCCCACTATCGGCCGGTCCAGGGTGGCGCGCAACGAAAGCCTCGAGAACGTCTTCTCGCCAGCTGACGCGTGCAGCATCGCCTCCGCCTGCTTGGAGGCCGGCATCGGCCCGACCAGGTCCGCCATGGCCTTCTTGACGATCTCCTCGCCTATCCGCGTGACCACGCGTGTCATGATCCTCTCCGCCAGCTTATCTGGCTCGATACCCATCTTCTGGGCAAGGATCTGCAGTCCGATGCGGGATGCCTCGACATCTCCGCTGACATAATCGCCCCTGATATGCATGACGTCCGTTGGAGTGAGCCCGGTCCGCTGCAGGTTTCCCCGCTTCACCAGCGATCTGATGCTATCGCCCACCAGCACCACTTCCGGGACGCCGTCCATGGTTTCGTAGAGGGACGATGGCCCCTGGGCAGCGATGAATTCGTACACCTTGCGTTCGCTGGCGGTCAGATTGGTCAGGTCCGATTTGCCGACCACGTAGAATGTGGTGTCCTGCGCTGCCAGCAGACGCTGCTTGAAGTCCTCTTTCATCGTGGCCGCCGTCGCCAGGGGGACCACCCGATGCGGTCCGATGAGCAGGTCGCCGTCGTCCGCGAGAGATACGAGCGAATCCCCTCCCAGGCCGCAGGTCCACATATCGATGGCCTTCACCCGGGTTCTCCATTCGCCCACCATCGCCCCTTCCATGTCGAGACGGGGGAAGCCGCCTTCCAGGTAGGCGATGTCCGTCGAGGTTCCACCCACATCCACCACGATGCAATCATCTAGGTTCGCCAGCGCCTTCCCACCCATCAGGCTGGCCGCCGGTCCGGAGAGGATGGTCTCCACCGGTCTCTCCCTGGCTACTTCCAGGCTCATGAGCCCGCCGTCGCCTTTGAAGACCATTATCCTGGCCTTGATTTTCCTCGAAGAGAGGGCGTTCTGGACGGCCGTCAGGAACTCCTCGATGACTGGCAGCAGTTTCGCGTTGAGTATCGCTGTGACCGTGCGCTCCTTGATGCCCAGTTCCCCGCTCAGCGTATGCCCGGCGACCACTGGGAGCGAGGTCAGTTGGCGCGCCATCTCCGCAGCGCGCTCCTCGTGCCAGGGGTTGGCGACGCTGAACATGCCCGAGATAACGAGGGCATCGACCTCCTTCGCGACCTCTGTGATTGCGGCGCTCAGCTCCTCCTCGTCGAGCGATTCCACCATTCGGCCGAGCGAATCGAACTCGCCTTTGACGAAGCGCGCCTTCTTGCATCCCAGAACCCAATCCTCGCCGGGCTTCCAGCCCATCCCGATCAGGCCGACCTCACCCCCTTTACCGGTGAGGATCGAGTTCGTGGCCAGGGTGGTCGAGAGCCCGACCAGCAAGATATCCTTGGCATCGAAGCCCCCTAGTTGGATGACTTGTTCCACCACCGAGGCGATGCCTATGGACAGGTCGTGATAGGTCGTGGGCGCCTTGGCCTTGGCGATGACCTTTTTGTTATCCAGATCCACGACGGCGGCGTCCGTAAAGGTGCCCCCAGTGTCGATGCCCAATCCCAGAACCATGTTCGTAACTCCAGTGACCAAGGAATCGATAATCATCGCTTAATTGTTCTCACGCCTCGCTTAGAAAGTCGGAATCATGATCGGATCACTTAGGCGAGATAATCCCTATCTTGGCCAGGCGCTCCAAGGCGAAGCTAGCGCCCTTGCGGACAAACTCGCTCCTATCATCGCGCATTCCTTCCAGAAGCGCCAAGGAGCTCACGTTGCCCAGGAACATCTTCTCCGCCAGGCGCCCGATGCTCCACGCGGCCATGCCCCTTATCTCGAAGCTCTCGTCATCGAGCAGGTCATTGAGGAAAGTGATCGACCCCTCCCTCCCCATTTGGACGCCAGCTATCTCACCGATCGCCCAGGCGGCGTTCTCGCGCACCTCTGCATCAGGATCCTTGGTCAAGCGCTCCATTAGATCCAGAGAATAGTCTCCGGGAATCTTGTTCTGCGCCATTTTGCCAATGGCCCAGGATCCTTGCCTTCTCGTTTCGGCATCTTCATATTGAAGGGAGCCGGATAGTTCCGAGGGCACGAGCCCGAAGATCGCTCGGTCCTTGAGCAACTGGTGCAGCCTCTCGAATGCCGTCGACCTCAGTTCTATGTCGCTGGAATGCAGCTCGCTTTTCAGCTTCTTGACCTCTTCATCGGTCAACTGGTCCACCTTCATCAGCGAGTCTGGATCGGCATCGACGGATCTCGGCATCCTCTCACTTCTTCTCCGGTATGACTGGCTTCTCCTTGTAGAATTCGCATACAGCGTAATCCTCTTCGCCCCGGCACATCTCATAATCCTTGATGGCGAGGACGTCCAGGCGTATTCTTCTGGCTTTGCAGCTTGCGCATCGTCCGTCTTTGGCATGCCAGAGGCACTGGACTTTTATTTCGGCCATCACCGCCTAATCATCGGCATCATGAATAATCCTGTCGTTGGAGAACTAACGATTGATGAAAGTAGCCTTTTACCTGATTTCTCATGAGGTGGCTACTTTGATCCTGGTTGTTACTAGACCACAAATGAACCGATCGAGTTGGTGTGCGAGCTAACCTTGAGATTCCCTGGCTAGACTAAGGCTCACCACGTCCCGTATGTTCCATAATCCTTTGCTGCTTGGACCAAGGCAAAGACGTTCGCCGGCAACGCGTCAGGTGGAAGCTCGCATGCAGTACCTAGGATGTACCCGTTCTTGCTGTCCCTTCCCCCTATCAGTTGCTGCTTGGCCTGTTCATAGATCCTCCTGGGGTTTGGAAGGATCATCATCTTGGTATCAACTGACCCCATTATTGTCGCCACATCGCCAAATTCCTTCGCAAGGATGTCGGACGGGAACACCTCTCTCCCTTTGTATCCTATGTGGAAGATCGTGAAGGGCGTGAATATCAGCCTCTCCTTGAACAACTTGTAGTCGGTCTCATGATTGCCACACAGATGGTATAGAATCTGGGGCCCTGCCCCCTTTCTCAACGATTTATCAACGAAATCACGGAGATAATTCACTGATAGCTCGTTTACGTCCTTATCGGAGAAGACGTCGTTATTGGCGAGAACGGAACCGGTCGAGATCATGGCCATTCCATATCGGTTGGCCATGAGTTCCGCCCCGTTGACCGCCGTTTCCGTATACTTCGATATGAGCTTATGGACCGCATCCCTCTCGGTCAACGACCACACCACGAAATTCTCGATACCGCAAAGTTGCGCCCCTCCCCCGGTAAGGTCAGAGGTGTATGTCATGGGTACGAACTTATCGGGCGTGTGCTTCTGTATCGAGTCCTGGGCACGAGTCATCAGTTGACCTGTGAAGCCATTCTCCATTTCTTTCAAATCCGGGACTTCGATTTTATCGACCATCTCGAGGTCCTTTATGCAAGGTTCCCTCACTACTGGTGGCAGCAATGGTTGGAATTGTATCTCCGCCCCCAGCTCCGCTACCCAAGGAAGCGAGAAGTACCAATGGGTCATGGGTATGAGATCGTACATCTCCGAGGCGTTGGATACGCACATTGCCCCCAGCTCGGGTTTGGTGTAGAAGTCGTTGATGGTGAACCCAGAGATCAGTGCTGCATGCGAGAGCATCATGGCATCGACATCGATCCGGTCAAATTTCGTTCCCATGAACGGGCTCGCGAACCTTTTTGCAGCATGCGCATGCCATTTCTGGTTCGGTGGGGGAAGGATGTTCTCAAGATCGATGCTCATGCAACTCGCAATCCTTACCCTTTCATTAATCTATTGACGAATTCTGATTCTCGCAGCGATGGGATGTTGAACTTTCCCAAACAAAGTATAAGAAGAAACAGTCAATCGAGATAGCAATGACTTCGAGAGTCAAGGTCAATATGACGATATGCGACAAGACGCATTACATCGAGGCGGAGATGTCGCCGGAGAGGGAGTTCTTGGTTCGGGCCGAGACGAACTGCAAAAACGTCAGGGAGTTCTTCGACAAGCTCGGGACGTTAACGATGACCGATCTGGTTGAGAAGAAACAGAGCAAGGTATGGGAAACATTCATGAACTGCAGAATGAGCCCCAATTGCCTTGTCCCAGCGGCGGTCCTCGATGCAACGTGGATGGAAGCAGGAATGCTTTCCAAGAACCGAGCGCAGGCTTGTGGATCGAAATGCATCGAGTATCCGAAGGACTGATCGAGCCTCCATTTGTCAATTTAAATTCGCCATTGCAGTAATAGGACACTCGCCGAAAAGATCCAAACCAATCGTTGACCCCGGACCATTGATACGAATATTTCGCGGCTGAAACACGAGATGACAAGAAATAGGAAAGTGGGCTCAGCCAGATTCGAACTGGCGAACTTCTGCGTGTCAAGCAGACGTCATAACCGCTAGACCATGAGCCCTTGTGGATTCTGGAGTATACCTTCCCTATAGATATGAGTTTCGTCCTCGAACCTAAGTCCGATTGACCGATCTTGATATCTGGCTAACGCTCAATCAATCTAGAGCGCCGTGATAGACGAGAGTGTTGTAGCGCATGATCACATGGCCATTCGCCTGATGACGATCGAAGATCTCGGAGATGCGACGAGCTATCTCTACGTATCCCTCCTCCCCCTTCTTCGGCATGTGGGAGTTGGAAAGAGCGCGCCCCAACAGCCCTTCTTGATCCAGCTCCTGTCGGTTAGGGAAGCTCGCCTCCTTGCATCTGCCCTCGAAGAAACCTCGGGGGTCCCTTGACCGCTCCCTCTTCTCCTTGTCAGGTTCGGTGTAGACCCCGACCAGCCCTTCATATTCACGAGAGAACTGATCGCATACGTCCCTTTCGTTATAGACGATGCACACCTGGCCGCATGGTCTCAGGATACGAGCGAACTCGATCCAAGTAGGACCGGTCTCGAACCAATGGAAGGCTTGGGCGGCCGTCACCGCATCGACGCTCGCCGTGCCCAAGGTGGTCGCCTCCGATCGACCGACCACGCTATGGAAGCCTGCCATCGGTCCCAGGGCATCATCCGCGCACTCTCTCATCTCATGATTGGGCTCGACGGCATAGACCACTACGCCCCGGTCAAGCAACCCTTTGGCGAAGATCCCAGTCCCCGAGCCCACGTCGGCAACTGAGCAGCCTTTCCAAATGACCGAATTGTCCAGCAGGTATCGGAACAGGGCGTCAGGATATCGAGGCCGGTGCAATTTGTAAATAGACGATCGCCCGGTGAAACGCTCGGTCGGGTCCGGGTCGGAATTCACCATACTCGCGATATCCTCTTCGATAGGTCTTAATGCCTTCATTCAAAGCCGTTCTCTCTTTGCAAGTAGTTCAGCAATCTATTAATCCCTGGCACCTGATTCGAATGGTGGTAGTGCAATGTCAGAGATTCTTCTATTCACAAAACCAGGTTGCCAGAAGTGCGACTGGGTCAAAGAGCGTATTCCCGAGGGCGTCAAGGTCAACGTGATCAACATGGAGACGGCCGATGGCATGGCCGAGGCCGCGTATTACGAACTCCTGAGCAAGCACACGCCGATCCTGGTCGTAGACGACGAGGTCTTCGAGGGAGCGATCAAGATAGTGGAGAAGATCACGGCGTGCGGCGGGAACGGCAATTGAAGCCACAGCGTCCGTTCTCTCCAATGCAGTGAAAGGTTGATTATTTCTTAGTCGATGGACCGTTGATATGTTCGCGCTCGGCATCGAAGGCACTGCTCACACCTGCGGGGTCGGTATCGTCGAAGAAAACGGCAAGGTCCTGGCCAACGAGATGAAGATGTACAAGCCGGAGACCGGCGGCATCCATCCCCGGGAAGCGGCCAACCATCACGCAGAAGTGGTCGTGCCGATGGTCCTCAAGGCCGTCGAGACGGCGGGATTGAAGCTCAAGGACATCGACCTGGTGACATTCTCTCAGGGACCGGGGCTCGGTCCATGCCTGCGCACCGTGGCCACCGCCGCGCGCGCTCTGGCGTTGACCTTGGATAAACCGATAATCGGAGTGAACCACTGCATCGCGCATCTGGAGATCGGGCGCGTCCAAACGCCAGCCAAAGACCCGGTGCTGCTCTACGCCTCCGGCGGCAACACCCAGGTTATCGCCTTCGCCAACGGCCGCTACCGCATCTTCGGGGAGACGCTCGACATCGGCATCGGCAACATGCTTGACAAGCTCGGCAGGGAGATCGGCTTAGGCTACTACGCAGGCCCGAAGATCGAGAAGGCGGCCAAGGAAGGCAGCAAGCTGCTCGACCTGCCCTACTCGGTCAAGGGCATGGACATGGCCTTCTCAGGCATCCTCACCGCCTGCCTGATGCTCAAGGAGCGAGGAGAGAGCATAGAGGACATCTGCTTCACTTTGCAAGAGACCTGCTTCGCCATGTTGACCGAGGTAACGGAGCGGGCGATGGCGCATGTTGAAAAGTCGGAGGTGCTGCTCGGCGGCGGAGTGGTGCAGAACAAGCGCCTCCAAGAAATGGTCGCCAGGATGTGCGTCGACCGCGGCGCGAAGATGTACGTCCCGGACCGGACGCTGTGCGTCGACAATGGCGCGATGATCGCCTGGACCGGGCTGGTCATGTATCGAGCGGGGGTGAGGATGCGCATCGAGGACACCGTGGTCAACCAGCGCTTCCGCACGGACGAAGTGGTAGTCACCTGGCGAGATTGATCATCCTGCGGTCGCTTTCTTCGCCTTCTGTTCGCCTACGATCTTGTCAAGTGCGGTGAGGAACTCCTCCTCCCTGCCCTTCGGGACGGTGGCGCCGGCGGCAACCGCGTGCCCTCCGCCAATCCCTCCAACGGCCGCTGAGGCCTGCCGCATCGCCACCGCCATGTCCACTCCCTTCTCCAGGATGCGGAACGTTGCTCGGGACGATACGCGGGTCTTATCCGGATGGCGCGATAGTACGATCGTCGGCTTGTCGCAATCGCCCACGAATTGCATGGTGAGACCGGCAAGGACTCCAGAGAGCGAAGGATTGGTGCTGTAGAAGTACTGCAGGCCGGTCATCTTGCTTATCCCAGTCTTAACGACGGCGGCCATGCCTTCCACTATCTGGTGCTTGTACTCGCCCCTCAAGCCCTCGGCCTTCTGCAAAGCGGCCTTGTCCCCGAGGGCGAGCGCGACGCCCACGCTCTCCTGGTCGGTGCGGCCGCAGGCGTTGAGCAGCTGTGCCAGGTCCTCGCCGTAGTAGCGCCAGGACGGGAAGTAGTAGCGGTCGGTGATGAGCTCCTCCATGGCGGAGGTGGTGCATCCCTGCTTGAGCAAATGAAGTGCGACCAGGGATGATAGTTTACGCCTCTGGTTATCGTCCAAAACCTCTAACTTGGCGTCGATCGGTACCCCAGCTTCCAGCAGCAGGGCCTTCGCGCCCTCTGGGTCTCCGGTCACACCGAGCAGGTACGGGTCGGTGCTCTCGATCAATGAGTCTAATAGTCCGCCTTCAGGCAGGAGCGAGCCTGGCCGGACTACGACCAGCTTGCGCTTCAACCCCTCGTTCAGCAGGTGCAGGTTGATGCCGCTCAATCCCCGGATGTGCTGCCTGTCCCCCACTATCCCGCCGAACGCAATCGGCAGCAGATCCCAGTTGCTCTCGCTCACGGAGACGGCGAACATCATCGCCACCGCACCGGCGCAGCCCGAGGTCATGCCGTCGATGCCGAACAGGTGCGGGTTCACGTGGACGATCTTTTCAGAATCGCCTATTGGGGCATGGTGGTCCAGGACTATGACGCTGGCGCCGGTCGCCTCCAAAGCCGGAAGGCTGGAGGAGCCCATGTCAGCCAGGATGAGGCATTTCGCGCCTTCAGCCACCTCCGAGATGGTTTGGTCCTCGAGCGACTTCACCATGGTGAGGTGGAAGCGCTTGTTGGCCCGCACGAGCACGTTGGCAAGGATTCCCGCCGCGGAGAGGCCGTCCGCATCGTAATGAGTAAGCACTCTAACTTCAGAGTGCTTGGAAAGCTCTTCAACGGCTTGGGATAAACGTAAAAAAAGGGGTTTGGGAAGGACCTCTTCGTCCATCCGCCCTCACTCGATGAGTAGCTCTGCGGTCTTGAGCGAATAAATCCAATCCTTGGGCAGGATGTCGTTGCGCTTGTAGTACTTCACCAGGCGGCGGATCTTCGCCTCGATTAGTTGCAGGTTGCGGTTGGTCGCCATGTCCTTCTTGTTCTCCTGCATGTGCAGGTTGACGTTGAGGGCGCGGCGCATCAATGCCACCATATCATCCGGCAGGGCTGGCCTCAGGCCGTTCCCTTCCAGTATCTCCAGCATGGTCTTGCCGGTGGCAAGGCGGACGCTCGGGACAGCATATTGATCTCGAAGCACGATGCCGATCTTGGCGGCGCTCGTCCCCTCCTTGGCCAGTTGGACCACTTTCTGTTCGATTTCATCCTTGGACATCGTTACCCATTCCGGGTTCTCGGTGACCAGAGGTTTCGCGGAGGCGGACTTGCCCCTCCTTCTTGCATGCATCTTTGCCATATGATCATCACTCTGACGGTATGATTGAAGGCGTTTGCTATGGTGGCGAATTGACTGCCCATTTATGTCCTGATATATAAATTTTGAGCGCATCCAACTGGCATACCCTGAGCCTACTGGATACGGTTTAACGTCATTCCGGGGGCATCAATCGACCGAGCTGCGGAAACGGCCCTGGGAGTATCGAGAGCCTCGTTCCTTCATGGCCCAGGAGAGCAGCTTCTGGTACTCCTCGTCCCCGAACGCCAATTGCTGGGGCAGGTCGGCGAAGAGTCCCCACTCCATCTCCGGATCGGCGACCGGGCATTCCAGGTCGCCCGCGAAGACCAGGCCGTCGCGGTGCTTCATCTTTGCGAAGGGGGTGAAGTTGCAGCCGCATTCCTCCCTCACCTCGCGGATGGCGGCCTGCTCGGCGCTCTCTCCCGGCTCGACCTTTCCTCCAGGCATCTCCCATCCGTCGCGCTTGGGGTTGAAAACCATTACGAACTTGTCCCCGATGAAGGCAATGCTGTAGACCCATTTCATGGCATCCCCACCACCATCATGGCATGGTCCTTCTCGAGCGGGTCCAGTTCTACCACATCTATTACTCTGAATCCTTCCTTGGTTATGAAGGACGCCGTCTCGGAGAAGATCGACCTGGGCTCGCGGGTCATGTCCTCGCAGCGCGCCTTCAGGGCGAGCATTCCAATCTTCGCGCCGAACTCCCTCATGTTCTTCATCAGGATGCTGGCCTGGTTCTTCTGAGCGATATCCTGGTAGACCACGTCGACGTGCTCGACCGCGAAGTGGTACTCGCTTGGCTTCGTCGCATCGCCCAATATCGGCACCATGTTCCGGCGCCGCTCGCATACCGAGACCAGGTCCCGGAACGAGCGCGGCGAGAATTCGACGCAGTAGACCGTTCCCTCGCAGCATAGGTCGGCCATGTGGCTGGCGGTCGTGCCACTGGCCGCACCCAAATAGAGCACTCTCGTACCCTTCATGAAAGGGAACGCCGTCCCGCCCAGGCGCACGTAGGCGGCCAGCTTGCTGCGGTTGGGCATCCATTCCCGGTACTCGACCTCGTCACTAGTGGTCAGCCTCTCACCATACACCGAATCGCCGGGCGCGGAATTACGGGTGTACATGCGCTCTCCGTCCCAGTAGACCCCTTTGACGCGCATCTCCACCAAGCGAGGACGATCTCCAGCCATGCTGGGCAAGGATAGTGCTCAGCCTTTTAATGATATTCACCATATCTTTCCGTGTGGCTGATGAGGACCAGGCCAAGCGGATCGAAGAGCTCACCAAGCGCATCACTGAGCTTGAAGCTACCATCAGCCAGGTGGCCAGGCCTTACTCCGAGGTCGTGCACCAGCTCTCGATGTTCCAGGAAACAGTCCAGAAATACTTCCGACTAATGGACCTCTATCAGAAGCACGGCGTGGTCAGCATCGACACCATCCTGCCGGAGGTCAAGGACCCGATATCCAAGGAGATCATGCGGGTGCTCCTCGACAAGCCAGGTCTGAACATCTCGCAGGTCACGGAGGAGCTCAAAACGAGGAGGGGAAGCTCGTCCAGGCGTATCGTCCGCGAGCGGCTCGGAGAGCTACTGGCAGTGAAGCTAGTGGTCGAGAAGGTGGAAAGGATGGAGAAGACCTACGAGATCTCGGAAGCTGTGGTCAAGAAGTGGTCACAAGTGCTCGGTCTATCCAAGTAGTGTGACCAACCGTTAGCAGTAATAGGATAACACAATCCAAGGTGAGTGAAGAAAAATGGCTAACAACGAAATGCCGGACCCGGAGAAGTTGAAGGAGATAATGGCAGTAATGAAGGATACGATACCGGAGCTGCTGGAGAAGATAACCAAGGTGTTGTATGACGCTCAAGAGGGCGAGAAGTTCGGAACCGCGGTTGCGAAATTCTACAAAGCGCTCCTGGATGCAGGAATGACTAGCGAGCAGGCCTTCGCGTTATCGAAGGAGTATATGAACAACGCCTCCCTGGGCGGAATGATGAAGGGCATCGTGGGCGGTGCGAAGCGCGACAGAGAGTAGGATGCTTGCATGTCAAGGAATAAGGAGATGGGGGAGGTGATGCTGGCCGTTGCGGGCACCGCCCCGCCGTTGCTACTGAGGCTGGGAATATCCTACCTCCGGTACAAGCGGCAGGCGAAGAGGGCCGGCAAGTCCTTCCTCCGTTCGCTGGTGGTCAATGGGATTCCAGAAAAGGAAGCGCGGCACCTGGCCGACGATTACATGACATCATTCAGCGTCAGGACAATCATACGTCAACTGGGCTTTTCGATGCCAGTTTCCAGGCCAAAATAAAAGAGAATAGTTCGAGAGGGGAGATTCCCCTCCAAAGTTTTTTTTTACTTGCGGACCAGGTACTCGACGATGCCGTAGCCGACATCGTCGTCCAAGGTGAACTTGGACAGGCACTCGTGCATCAACGATAGCACCTTGTCGTCCTTGCTGGTGAACGGCAATGCCACCTTGTGCTTTATGACCGCTTTCGCTCCATGAACATCGCCATCCTTGTCGTGCAAGGCCATGTAGACGGTGTTCGGGGAGCCGTCCCGGTTGTACTCGGTGACGATGTCCGCCCTGACGATGGGGACGTTCTTCCCATCTATATGGATGAAGCCGGCATCGAACTCGCCCCGGTCCATGAACAGCTTGGTCAGGTTGAAGGCGAACCCCTCATCGAACTGCGCCGTGATCCAGACCCACATCCTCGGTGCGTTCCAATCGCGCACGCCCCAGGAGTGGTCCCTCTCGCCCATGGCGGTGACGTCGTAGATCTTGCTTCCCAGTGTCAGTTTCCCGGCTATCTTGCCGAACTGTTCCAGGTGCTCCGAAGCCACCAACGAAGCGATCTTCTCCTTCTCGCCGCTGACGCTCTCGCGGTAGTCGAAGACGTCGTTCAGTGCGTCAAAGGTTAGGTCAAAGGCCACCTTCTCCTTCTCCCCATCCTTGGTCATCTTCGGTAGCTCGCCGTTGAATTCCAGACGCCATTTCTTGTCGTCCACGAGCTTGGAGAACTTGAGTCCGACCGCTTCGAGGTCGTTGTTCTCCATAACCGCTTGGTCCTTCAGTCCGAAAACATTGCCATCTGGCATCATAAGGAAGCAGAACACGCTCTTCTCTTTCTTGTTTGGCTTCAGACCGATGCGCATGAATCCGCAGATGTCCTGCCCTCGGTCATAGAAGTTGAAATAGAAACTCTCGTTCCATTCCTCGTGGGTTCCAAATTCGTGGATTATATCTGTGGAATCCAAGGTCACATCTCCTCTAGGTATATGATTCCATCATTACCGTCGAGGGTTACCTGTTGCCCTGTCTTTAAGATTTTGGTCGCCCCCTTGACCGCCGTGACCGCCGGGATGCCGTATTCCCTGGATACCACCGCTCCGTGCGACAATATCCCGCCGGTCTCGGTCACCAGCCCTCCGATCTTCGAGAAGACCGCCGTCCAGCCCGGGTCGGTGTTCGAGGTCACCAGTATCTCCGACTCCTTGACCTCGGAGAGGTGCTCGATGGATTCGACCACCCTTACCCGTCCCTTGCGGACCCCCGGGCTTGCCGAGACGCCGGTGATCTTCATGGAATTGCCCATTCGGACCACGGTGTCGTCGAACTCCACCTTGCCGCGAAGGAACTTGGGCGGCAGCTTGTCCCGATAGCGGTCGAACTCTTTGCGGTTAGCGGCTATCTTCGGACGGACCTCCGCCTTGCCTTCCTTCCCGATCTGGAATATCTCCTCCTTGCTCAGGAAGAAGATGTCGTCCGGCCGGTCCATCCAGCCTCTTTCCGCGAACCGGCGGCCGTACTCCATGAACAGCCGCCTCTGCCTCATCAGTATATGATCGAGGTAGAAGCGCTGGTTCTCCCGGAACACCAGGTAGGTCTGGGCGTACTTGAGGACGATCTTGAATATCCGCTTCTTGGCGAACCCGCCCTTGGCGTGGCCGATTCGCACCAGCACCTCCTTCTCCGTCGCCAGGCGTTCCTGGATCTTCTCCCGCTCCAGCTTCTCGAAGTCGATGTCAGGCGATTCCACCAGCGAGCGGACGATGTCGACCACCAACGTAGGGTCGTCGACCCAGCGCGGGAAGAACAGCTCCCGGGTGTGTGACCTTTGGCCATATTCCTCCAGGAAGAGGTCGAGCTCGCGCTTGAAGCCGGCGAACCGGGGGTCCGTCCGGATGACCTCCCCGAGCTGGGAAGAGGGCGCGGCATTGAGATGCTGCAGCACTAAAGGATCGGTACGGACCGAAGCGGCCACCTTGGCCAGGGCGATATTGGTCTTGATGGTCTTGTTGTCCTCCAGCCCCGAGACCAGCTTGGCATAGAGCTGCCCGTTCTTGTCATCAAGCCAATCGGAGAGCCAGCGCTTCACCATCAGGTTGGTGCCGATGGAGTGGGTCACCATGCCGTATCTGATCAGCCGGTAATGCTTCAGGTAGGCCTCTTCCATACTGCGATAGCTCGCCTCCAGTTCCGCGTCGCTTAGCGCCTTCAGGTCCAGCTGGTCGAAGCCGTTCCGCATGTTCTTGATGAAGCCGTCCGCCCAGGCGCGATAGGCCTTGTCGGTCCGGGTGATCATACCGTCCGGATCGATGATGGCGATGCGCACCTCCGCCCAGAGCCTCTTGCCTAGTTTCGCTCGGGCGTTGGCGATGCGCTCCTGCTCCTTCTCCGGGAAATAGTTGAGCAGCTCCTTGGTCCGCGAGAAGCGTGGATTGTAAGTGAAAACCGATTCGAGGACCTCGGTGTTGAAGTAGATGTGTCCCTTGTGAAGTCGCAGCAGATCCTTATCGACCAGCTCCTTGTAGCCCATGATCTTGGCGCCCTCGTGGTTCACGATCTCGGTGAGGTACTCGCCTAGCACGGAGAAGAACAGCGGCGAGGTCACGTCCGACCAATACTCGTCGCCGTAGGCGCGGGTGTAGAGCGCCTCTCCTTTTTTGGCCAGGGCGGTGATGGGCCGGGACTGCAGGAAGTGGATCTTCCCGTCCTCGATGGCCCATTCCACGTCCTGAGGACCGTCGAAGAGCTCCTCCAGCTTGATGCCGATCTCGCAGAGGCAGCGCAGCTCGTCGTCACTGACGGAAGGCGCGTCCTGCTTCGATGCCTCGAGCTCCATCACGCCCTCCTTCCTTCTGGAGAGGAAGACCGCCTTGGTCTTATGGGAAATCTCGCGTTTGAGCACCTTCCCGTTCCGCCAGTCGCAGTGGAACCGGTCCGGGCTGACCAGTCCGGAGGCGATGGACTCCCCCAAGCCCCATGAGGACTCGATCAGGATGTGCCTGCCGTCCCGGTCCAAGGGATCGTGGGTGAACAATATTCCAGAGGAGCGGGCGTCGACCATCCGTTGCACGATGACCGCGATCCCTCCGGTCTGGGGGATGTCCACGTTGGCGCGATAAGCGATCGCCCGCTCGTTGTAATAGGAAGCCCAGCAGCGCTTCACCGCCTCCGGAACATCCTCGGAAGGGATGTTGAGGTAAGTGTCCTGCTGTCCGGCGAAGGAGGCATCGGGCAGGTCCTCGGCCACCGCCGACGAGCGGACCGCCCAGAGGGAGTCCTTCTCCATCCTGCCGAACTCCTCCCCGAATTCCGCACGGACATAGGTTTCGATCTGAGCGGAAAGGATCAGGTCCTTGATGCGCTTCGATGTCGTCTCCAATACGGTCTCATCGTCCAGGTCGGCGCCCTTGAAAGCGTCCTTGATCCGCTGGTCGAGGCCGAGCTTCTCCAGGAACTTGTTGTACGTAGTAATAGGAATAACGAAGCCCTCTGGCACCAGGAACCCCGCGCACGCCAGGGCGGAAAGGTTCGCGGCCTTCGGCCCCACCAATGGATAGTCCTCTTTGGCTATCCTCCCTAAGCTAAGCAGTTTTTTCTCCATGGCGCATCTGTTCCAGCCAATGTTCTGGACCGAGGCCTCGCACTGGCCTAAGGGAATCTGTTGGCCTGATTAAATGATTTGCTTAACCCCATACCAAAATAAACCTGAATCGGGCAAGTCTTTATGCCAGCCTCATCATACTCGATTCTGATGAAAGAAGAATTGCATCTCATGGCCCGCAAGGTCAGGGAGGCTGAGCGTGCCATTCCCGATCGCTTGGACCGAGGCGAGGAGATCGGTATGGGGGCCGATGGCTCGCCGACGCTGATGGTCGACAAGCTGGCAGAGGACGTCATCCTCCGGTCCGTGGAGGAGCGCGACCTTCCATTCAACGTGCTCTCGGAGGAAGCTGGCTTCATCGACCGCGGCAAGAAGAGGACCTTGGTCATCGACCCGATTGACGGTACTTACAATGCGGCCATGGGCATACCATTCTACAGTGTCTCCCTGGCCGTGGCGACTCATTCGCTGCGCGATGTGGAGATGGCTTTGGTCCAGAACCTGGTCACCGGCGACACCTATTTCGCGGAGAAGGGGAAAGGCGCCTTCCTGAACGGGAAGAGGATCCAGGTCCGCAAGTATTCGCATCCCAATTCGACTTTCCTGTGCTACATGGGGAAATATTCCACTAGCGATACGCTGGAATTGATGAGGAAGGCGCGGCGGTCCCGCTCCCTGGGATGCGCCTCGCTCGAGATGTGCCTGATCGCCGAAGGCAAGGTGGACGCCTATTACCTGAATTGCGAGGTGAAGGAACGCGCCATCCGGGTGGTGGACATCGCCGCCTCGGCCCTGATCCTCTGGGAAGCCGGAGGAGAGATCGTGGACATGCGCGATCATCCGCTCGACATGCGCCTCGACCTCGAGGACCGGTGCAATTATCTAGCGTATGGCGATGAGGCGGTGAGGGGGGTGTTCTTCTGAGATTCGGTATCACCGCGAACGTCGAGATCCCTGACGGGCCGAGGCTGGCAAAGGAAGCCTTCAATGCGCTGAAGGGGCAGGAGTTCATATTGGAGAAAGAGATCGCCAAGGTGTTGGGCCAGAAAGGAAAGAAGATCGAGGATATGGACGTGGACATCATGATCGCGGTCGGCGGCGATGGCACGATCCTGAGGGCATTGCAGAAGAACCGCGCCCCGGTACTGGGCATCAACGCCGGCGACCTGGGATTCCTCACGGAGATACCCAACGACGGCGTGACGGAAGGGATCAAGCGCGTCCTGAAAGGGGATTACTTCCTCGATGAGAGGACCAAGCTGAAGACCACCATCAACGGGAAGCGCGTCCATGACGCGACCAACGAGGCGGTGGTGCATACCGCGCATATCGCCAAGATCCGCCACTTCAAGGTGTTCGTCGATGACGAGCTGGCACTGGAGGTCAAGGCGGACGGGATAATAATTGCCACTCCTACTGGTTCGACCTGCTATGCCATGTCGGTGGGGGCCCCGATGCTCGACCCGAGGATCGAGGCACTGATCATCGCCCCGATGGCACCATTCAAGTTCGCTGGACGCCCCACGGTCGTCCCTGCCAAAAGCGATATCAGGCTGGAGCTGGTCCATCCGAAGCCGTGCGTCCTGGTGGGCGATGGCCAGGAAGAGACGTGCCTGGTGGGCGACGAGAAGCTTAATTTCACCGTTTCCGAAGAGAAGTCCCGCTTCGTCTCCTTCGGCCGTAGCTTCTACACCCGAGCGAGGATGAAACTGATGGACGGGACATGTTGAGCCCGGACAAGGCGATGCGCATCGACGCGGGCCTGATCGACGCCATCAACGAGGCGGCGGTGCAGACCTACCCCAACGAGTTTGTGGCCGCACTGAGGGCCGAGAAGGGCGTCATCAACGAGCTGCTGATGCTCCCGGGAACGATTTCCGGTGAGAGGTCTGGCACCCTGCAGCTCCACATGATGCCGATCGACTTCAGTGTGGTCGGCTCGGTGCACTCCCATCCCGGGCATAGCGCCCGCCCATCCGAGGCGGACCTGGCCTTCTTTTCGCATTTCGGATCGGTGCATATCATCACCTGCCTGCCGTTCGACCGCACCAGCTGGAGGGTTTACAATCTCTATGGCCAGCGGATCGAGCTGCAGGTGGTCGAGGACTAGAGCACCCGGCTGTCCGGCCCGATGTTACCTTTCGCCAATGCGCCAGGGCCGATGATGCTCCTCTCCCAGATGATCGTCCCAGCATCGATCATGGCGTTGATGCCGGTCTTCACGTCGTCGCCCATGATCACTCCCAGCTTCCTCCGTCCGGAGTCGATGAGCTCGCCCTTGAACGAAACTCGGACGTTCTTGTCGTCGAATCGCAGGTTCGCCACCTTCGTCCCAGCGCCGAGATTGCACCGTTCCCCGATGACGCTGTCCCCCACGTAGTTGTGATGCGGTATGTGCGTCTCGGCCATGACGATCGAGTTCTTGATCTCGACCGAGGCGCCGATGCGCACGTTCGGTCCGAAGCAGCAGCCAGGGCGGACGTTGCAGTTCGGTCCGATGTCACAACCCTTGGCGATGTATACCGGGCCGGTGATGTAGCTTCCCGAGCGGATTCTCGCGCCCTCCTCCACCACGACCTCGCCCTTCATGACCACGTTCTCCTCCACCTCGCCCTCGCACCTTCCTACCAGGCGGGACATGAAGATGTCGTTGGCAGTCAAAAGATCCCAAGGCCTGCCCACGTCGATCCATTCTGTCATCATGCGGTGGATCAGGACCTCCTCGTGCTTGGCCAGGGTGGTGATGGTGTCGGTGATCTCGTATTCCCCTCGGATGGATCTCGGCGTCTTCCGGATCAGTTCGAAGATCTCAGGTGTGAAGACGAAGATGCCCGCGTTGATCAGGTCAGATGGCGGGTTCTTCGGCTTCTCGATGATGCGGACGAGCCTGCCGTCCTTCTCCTCGATCACCCCGAATTGGCTCGGGTCGTCCACCGTCACCGCGCCCAAGACCGTTCTGCCAGTCCGCTCGAACATCGCCCGCATCGCCTTGACGTCCGTATCGGAGATCACCACGTCGCCGTTGACGACGAAGAAAGGCTCGTCGATCGAGCCCTCGGCCTGGCCGATGGCGTTCGCGGTCCCCAGGCGCTCCCTCTGCTCCAGATAGGTGATCTTCAGGCCGAACTCGGACCCGTTGCCGTAATACTCCTTGATGCGGTTGGCCTTCCAGCCCACCAGCAGAGCGATCTCGCTCACCCCGGCCGACTGGAGCGCGCTGAAGACGTGGCTCAGGAACGGTTTTCCGGCGACAGGCAACAATGGCTTGGGGATGTTCGACGTGAGCGGCCGAAGCCGGGTCCCTTCTCCGGCGGCCAGCACTAGCGCTTTCATTTCAGGCAACTCCTGATTACTTGTTCCGTTATGTTATCCAATAAGTCCAATGACTCTTGAGATCTGGCTTCGGCTGTGACCCTGATCTTCGGCTCCGTTCCGGAAAGTCTCACCAAGAACCACCCCTCCTTGAACTCGGCCCGATATCCATCTACGGTGATAAGGCGCTCGCAGTCGATCCCTTTCATCGCAAGCTCCAGGCGCTGCTGGACCGCCTTGCGCTGCTCGTTCTTGAAGGCCAGCGACTGGCGGGAGACGGGATACTTGGGGATGGCGTCGATCATCTCGGACAGCGGCTGCTCGTTGACCATGGACGATAGCAGCGCAGCTGCGTAGACCCCATCCGGGCAGAGGGTCTGGTCCGGGAAGATGAAGGTGCCCGATGGCTCTCCGCCGAAGTCGGCGCCGGTGGCCTTCAGCGCCTCGGCAACGTAGACGTCCCCGACCCTGGTGCGATGTACCTTACCCTGCACCAGGTCGTCCAGGACCATCGAGGCATCCACCGGGGCGACGACGTTCCTGGCCTGTAGCGCCACCACGAACAACGCGATCAAGCGATCCCCGTCGATGAACCGACCGTTCTCGTCGACCGCGACCATGCGATCGCCGTCGCCATCATGGGCGATCCCCAGCGCCGCCCTTTTCCTTACAACCAGGTCTCGCAGGTCGCCCAGGTGCTCCTCGGTCGGCTCTGGCGCACGGCCGGGGAAGAAACCGTCCGGCTGGGCGTTGATGCTGGTAACCTTGCATCCGAGCTTGCGGAGCAGCAGCGGCGTGATCACCGAGGTGGCACCATTGGCGCAGTCCACCACAACGTTCGCTTCAGCGCTCTCGACTGCTTCGATGACCGCGCTCATATGGTCCTCCAATGCGGATGAGTGATAGGTGAGCGAGCCGACGCCCTGCCAGTCGGGGCGGCGGAAGGAGCCGGAAGAGATGAGATCTTCGACCTGGCGCATCTGGGAGGAATCGAAGGCGGAGCCGTCAGGATTCCACATTTTGACACCGTTGTATTCCGGAGGATTGTGGGAGGCTGTGACCATCAAGCCGCAATCGAAAGCGGACGTGGCCCGGGCCAGCGTGGGCGTCGGCACCATGCCGGCCTCGGTGACATTAGCGCCGCTGGCCATTGCCCCCGCTTCCAAAGCGCGGATCACCAGGTCGCCGCTGGTGCGCGGGTCCTTGGCCACAACGATATTATCGGCAAGGCTGCCGGCAGCGGCACCGATCTTCAGAGCGAGGTCGACGGTAAACTCTGTTCCGAGCTTGCCGCGGATTCCGGAGGAGCCGAATAGGGACATGTTCAAATTCCGATTTCGAGACCGCGGCTGCGCATGATAAACCTTTTTCCGATTTATGCCCCGTTAGGAAAAAGGACCTCTATGCTGGCGCCGACCTTCGTTTTTGCACGGTATGATGCACTCCTGGCTTCGAATCCAGAGCATGCCAGCAGTCTTGAAAAACTGCCGAAAGATATTAAAAGGATGAAATACTGGATGCGGGTCATTATCGGATAAATTTTATATATGGGGAAAATACATTACATTACTGGTCATGACTGGACAAATGGCCAGCGCATGGGCCGATAAAACACACAGGAGGGACATTCTTTGGTGATGGAAAAAATAGGCCTCGACAAGGCAAAGGATATCGCAAAGAAGAAGGGATTGAAGCCTGGCCGCGTTAAGGGAACGAATGGGGTGCAGTTCACAAAGGGCAACAACGCCCGCCTTGAGATCGTTTCCTGGGACGTGTTCGAGAAGACGCTTGGCGACAGGAAGCTGGCAGTCTTCGAGAGCGGCGGCTGGATGAAGATAATGAAGAAGTGATTCTTCTTAACTCCCTTGATCAAACCCTTTCCCATCGTTTCTTATTATCTTTCTTTCATAGCTTCATGATCAGCCAGTTCTTGCCGCTCTGCTCCTTGCCTTTGAAGCGTACCAGCGCATAGGGGCCTTTCAGCCGTCGTCCTTGCAGCTCCACCACGATCTTGTCCTGGCTTCGTTCCTTCAGGAGGAAGGGACCATCATCCCAGATCTTGACGTTACCGCCGCCGTACTCCCCCTTCGGGATGGTCCCCTCGAAGCTAGCATATTCGAGTGGATGGTCTTCGACCTGTACAGCCAGTCTATTAACCTTCGGCTCTTCGGGAACGCCCTTGGGCACAGCCCAGCTCTTCAGCACACCGTCGAGCGAGAGGCGGAAGTCGAAGTGGAGATGTGAGGCATGATGCTCCTGGACCACGAACTGCAGCCTTTCCGAAGGCCGCTCTCCCTCTGGCTCGGGAGTATGAGCGAAGTCGCGCTTGGTCCGATACTCTTCCAACAGCATGTGTATCGGGCATTCTACGTTCGGACGATTAGATAATTCTATGTCATTGGACAAATGGATCTCAGTCCAGCGGGCCGACGGTGCGGACCCGGAACGTCAACTCGCGATGGAACACCTTCTTGAATCCTTTGGTGTGGGATTCCGCCCCCCAGATCTCGAGCTGGCAATCGCCGGCGGCGATAATCTCCAGCATGGCCTTTTCCTTGTCGGCGTAGATGAAGCGGGCATGCTGGACCAGGCTGCAATGGCTCCGGTCCAAGCTCTCGGCCAGCTTCAGGAACGCGGTCAGCTGATGGAGAGACACGAGGGCCGACATATCCAGCTCCTCGTTTCGTTTGCCTGGTGCCTTCTTCCGATGGAACTTGGCGATGTTGGCAATGATATTGATCTCATGCTGGCTGAAACCGAGGAGCTCGGCGTTGCGAATGATGTAATAGGAATGCGCCTGGTGATTGGCGAAGGAGATGAAATCGCCGATGTCGTGCAGGTAGGCGGCATAGCCCAGCAGCTCCCTCTCTCCTTTGCCGAGCGCGTGGATGCCCTCCTCCTTGGCGGTATCGAAAAGTTCCAGCGAGATGCGCTTGATGTTCTCGGCGTGCACCTCGTCCGTCCCGAACGACCTGGCGAGTTGCAGGACGCTTCGTTCCCGAACCCCCATGGTCTGGTAGCTGGGGAAGCCCTCGATCCGGGACAGGTAGTCCGCGATCAGGCCGTCTAATAACCCCGCTTCGCTGATCCTGACCTCCTGGATGTTCAACTCCTCCATCATCGTTTCCAGTATCGCCGCCCCTCCGATGATGATGTCCGCCCGTTCGGGGTTGATGCCAGGCACTTTGCGTCTCTCCTCAAGGCCCTTGGTGCTCAGGAGCGCCACGGTACGCTTCAGCCTGCTCAACGTGAGAGTGGCAGCATCGCCACCGAAGTTCCTGGAAGCGATCTGCGCGATGTTTATGGCCGTCCCGGAGCTCGCCACGGCGATTTCCGCGCCCTGCTTCTTGACCCTCTGGACTGTCCGAACGATCTTGTTCCGGACCGATTTCTTCATTAACGAATAACGTTCAGGAAAGATCGGACCAGTCTCCTCGGGAGGGATGAATAAGGTGGTGAGCCGTATTCCGCCGAGATTCAGGCTATCGAGCATATGGTAATTGTTTTGGTCGCCGACGATCACCTCGGTGCTTCCACCGCCGACGTCGATGAACACCGCCTTCTTGCCGCCGAGGTCAACGGAATTCGAGACCCCAAGATAGATCAATCTCGCTTCCTCAAGACCAGAGATGATCATGAACTCCAGCCCTGTCTCGTTTCTCATCTGTTCCAAAAACTCAGTCTGGTTGCTGGCGTCCCTGGTGGCGGAGGTGCAAACAGCTACGATCTCCTCCACCCCGTAGGATCGCCCCATGCCGACGAAGTGCTTGCATACCAGTATCGCCCGGTCCATGGCCTCGGGGATGAGCTCCTGGTTGAGGTACTCCTTCTCCCCCAAGCGGACGACCTGTTTCTGAACTGATAGAGTAGTTACGGAAAAATTGGGATTGAGCCTGACGATCGCGGCCCTCACCGAGTTCGTGCCTAAGTCGATGAACTCGACAACTTTGCCAGCAAAGTCCATCCTATCCCTGGTAGCCTTATCCGCACCGACTTAAAATACTTATCAGGTGCCCTCATTATTTAGGACAAGTTCCAGAGCGAACATCTTCTGGAAAAGGTCCCCCTTCTTCAAAGCCTCTCTGCTCTCGGCGATGGCGTCGCCCTTCGTTTTCAGCTTGATGGTCAGCCGTTCCTTCGTGATCACGCAGTCGATCGCCTCAACGACGGAGGAATGGGTGGTATCCAGACCATCCGCGATGCGCAGCAAGGCCGCCAGCTTGCCTACTCTAATGCGGTCGCTCTCCCGCAGCGACGCGTAATGCGCGTGCTTCTTCTTCGGAACGGATCGGGTATGATAGCGCGCCACCGCCCCGATGAGCTGCCGCTCCCGGTCGGTCAAGGGCAGGTCGGTATCGCTCAGGATCAATGCCAACGTGTTCTTGTGATGCGACGTCGTGCCAGCCGACCACCCGACGTCGTGCAGTACGCCAGCGCATTCCAGGAGGAAGCGGTCTTCGCTCCTCATCCGGTGCAGCCGCTCCAGCTGGTCGAACAATTCCAAGGCGAGCTTCGTCACCTGCTCGGTGTGCCGGTCCAGTTGTTGGTACTTGTCCGCCACCTTGCGCACCTCGACCAGGACGTCCTCCCTGGGCCATTGCGATGATGCCACCACGGCCTTGCGCCCCCGGTCGGCGACGTACTCGAAGGAGCGCCCTTGGATCAGCATCTGGGCGAATTCCTCCGGTAGGCGTTTAGCGCGGACGGCATTGACGGTCGATTCGACATCGTACTCGACCTTCACGTGCTCCACCTGCAACGGCTCGGCGGTCATGAGGACGTAGGTAGCCCGTGGATCCCCGTCATCTGGACGGCCCACGCTGCCGGTGTTGATGAAGAGCGTCTCCTCGACCCGCTTGATCATGTCCTGGTGGGAGTGGCCGACGATGATTACCTGAACACCCGACGAACGCGCCAGCTCGGCAAGGCGTTCCTGGCTCGTCTCCGGCCCCAGATGCTCGTCTATCGAGGTCGGGCTGCCATGCGTCAGGAGGAACTTCGTGCCGGCCACTTCGAACCGGACCTCGTGCGGCAGCTCCTTGAGGTACTCCCGGCTCTCGATGCTTAGGTTATCGTAGGCCCAGCGGAACGCCAGCAGTTTCTTCTGCTCCTTGGTCGTCCCCTTCTGGCACTCGCCGATGCTGAGCGCTTTGAGGTCGTAATTGCCGACGACGCTGACCAGTTCGCTGGAGCGAGCTAACCTCACCACTTCTTCGGGGAACGGTCCGTAGCCGACCAGGTCCCCGGTGTTCAGGAAGACGGTCGCCCCTTTGGACCGGGCATCCGCCAGCACAGCCTCCAAGGCCTTGAGGTTGCCATGGATGTCGCCCAGCAGCGCAATTTTAACTTGAGGGACGGCCAGCATCTTCTTCAGTTTTCCCTCTTGATCGTTCAGGAGGTCAGCCGCACGAGTTACCTTCTCGACTAGGGCGATCAGCAAGCCCTTCTTTCCCCAATCCTTCCAGGTGAGCGCGAAATCCTTGTATAGAGAGGCCTTACGCTTGCGGCAATCCTCCAGGACAAAATTCAATCCCGGTCGGAGGCCTTTCAGCTCGGCGCTTTCTATCGGGGAATGATCGCCCCGGGCGCTCTCATGCAGCACCGCCTGGAGGTCGGAGATCCAGACATCGCAGTCGTGCATCTCGCCTAATACGTCCTGGAAACGCTTGATATCGGAGATTTCATCCTTCAAGCCGTCGTCATAGAGCGGCTGGAAGATCTCCAACGTGTATCGCAAACGCTTGGCGGAGATGCGCATGGCATGATGCTCCGTTATCGCCAGCGGCCGTTCCACGTACTTGGAGTAACCGATGACCTCGTCGACCCTCTTCTGGATGCTTTCCCTCGATTTCGACAGGTCCGCCCTGGTGCGGAGGCCAGTCTCTTGTTCCTCCGCCGGTTCCATTCCGGCGAGATGCTCGATCAGCGTCTCGATGGTCCGTTCCTGCGCCAGCTCTCCTATCGAGAGGGCTAGGGAGGGCTGCAGCGAAACGCGGTACGCGCGCTTGTGCTCCAGCAATGCCATGAGCCCCTTCCCTACCGCTTCCGGGTGCGGGCCTTTCAGCAATTCTTCGAGATAAGTGATCTGCACGTCCCCGTCCCGGGCCGAGCCGAGCATGCGGGTCATCGCCCGGATCTCCTTCTTCCAGCATGCGAACTTCTTCTTCGGCAAGATCGGCTCGAAGACGTCCAGGTCCGCGCGTACTCTTCGCGAAGCGACGCGCATGCGGTGCACGTTTTCCGGGTCGTCGTTCCGCAGCACGCCCTCCAGCTCCTTCTGCAATGCGGCCAGGTGACCACGCAGGCTGGTAACGCATAGCGAACGGAAGCCTGGGTCCTTGCCGACGTCACACCCGGTCATGCCAAACGCCCCGGTTCTCCAGGAACCATCTCTGTGAGTCCAGCGATCCCTCGCCCTCCAGCGGCAGCACTCGGACATAGGAGCCATCGCTGAGCAGGCGCCGGGCCTTCACATTGTCCTTCAGATGGATGTTTAAGATGTTCCTCACCATCGAGCGGGAGATGCGCTCATCCTGGACGGGGAAGAGCATCTCCACCCTGCGGTCGAGGTTGCGGGGCATCATGTCGCTGCTGCCGATCAGCACCTCTTCCTTTCCTCCGTCTCGGAAGTAGTATATGCGGCTGTGCTCCAGGAATCGGCCGACTATCGATGTGACTTCGATGTTCTCGCTCAATCCTTTGACGCCGGGGCGAAGGCTGCAAAGCCCCCGGACGTTCAGGTCGACCTTGACCCCTTCCTGCGATGCCTGGTAGAGCGCCTTGATGACGTCCTTGTCGAGCAGCCCGTTCAGCTTCCAGGTTATCTGGCCGTTGCCATGCTTGTGATGGCAATCTATCTCGCGGTGAATGCGCTCGATTATGCCGGAGCGCAGGCCTTGAGGCGCGACCAAAAGCTGGCGGTAGTTGACCGTCTGAGAATAGCCGGTGAGCGCGTTGAAGAGGTTGGAGACGTCCGTCCCGATCTCCGGGTTCGTGGTGATGTAGCCGAGGTCGCCGTACAACTTGGTGGTGACGTTGTTGTAGTTGCCAGTGCCGAGGTGGGAATAGCGGACGATGCCCTTCTTCTCTTTCTTCACGATCAGGCAGATCTTGGCATGCACCTTCAGGTCCAACGGTCCATAGACGACGTGCACGCCTTCCTGCTCCAGCGTGCGCGCGAACGAGATGTTATTCTCCTCGTCGAACTTGGCCTTGAGCTCGACGACCGCCGCCACCTGCTTGCCGTTCTTGCGCGCTTGGATGAGCGCGTCGATGACCGGCGAATGCTTGTCGATGCGGTAAAGCGTGATCTTGATTGCCAGGACGTCGGGGTCGTTGGCCGCCTGCTGGAGCATGTTCACCACCGGGCCGAACGAGTCGTACGGATGGAAGAGCAGGCAGTCGTGCGCCTTGAGCGCCTCAAGCACGTTCTCCGGATTGACCAGGTCCGGCGGGATGTACGGCGCGAACGTGCGGTCCTTCAGCTCCGGTCGGTCGATGGAGAGCATCTGCCAGAAGTCCACCAGACCGATCGGGGCGTAAGATTGGAAGACCAGGTATTTTGGCAGATCCAACTTCTTGGCCAGCATCTCTACCATCCAATCGGGCATGTTCGGCCCCACCTCCAAGCGTACAGGCGAACCGACCCGCCGGTTCTCCACTCCCTCCTCCACTGCGGTGAGGAGGTCAGAGGAGTCCTCCAACTGGATCGAGATCTCCGCGTCCCTTGTTATCCGGAAAGGATAGGAGGCGACTACCTCCAGGCCTGGGAAAAGCACGTCCAGATTTGCCGAGATGAGATCCTCTAATAGGATGAAATCGAGTGTCGGCCGCCCGCCGATGCCATCGTCCTCGCAAACGTCCTCAGGGATTGGTACGAAGCGGGGGTAGATGCCCACTGGCACCTTCACCCGGGCGAAGCAGTCCTTGCGCTGGTTGTTCTTGACGACGACCGCTAGGTTGGTCGTGAGGTTGGAGATGAAAGGGAACGGGCGCCAGGCGTCGAACGCCAGGGGGGTGAGGCTCGGATAGATCTCCCGTTCGAACAGCTGGCGGAGGGAGTTGCTCTGCTCCTCATCGAGGTCCCCCCAGGAATGCACGTGGACGCTCTCGCCCTTCAATAATGGAAGCAACTCCTCATACCAGCAGGCTCCATGCCCCTTCAGGATGGGGATGAGGTTCTGCCTGACCTTGTCGATGGTCTGTGATGGCGTCATGCCGTCTGCGGTGAACTTGAAGTTGCCCCGGACCATCTGTCGCCGCAAGTCCGAGACGCGGCTCATGAAGAACTCGTCCAGGTTCGATCCGCAGATGGCGAGGAATTTGATCCTTTCCAAGAGGGGATGGGTCCGGTCCATGGCCTCTTCCATCACCCGCTTGTTGAACTCCAGCGAACTCAGCTCTCGATTGATGAAGTTCTCTGGGTCATCGAGATTCTCTACCTTGACGGATGAGCGCTGCTCGACTGTTGACGTCTGAGGTTCCTCTTTGTGTTCCGACATAGCTGATGGCATCCCTATGAGCAAAGCTCCTTAATTTGAGTTTCTGGGCATTGATCAAGCATGCTTCTAGTCTAAATGCAATCATCTGGAATAGAGAATATGGATTTCTAGTGCATAGACAAGATTTTAGTACGATGACGATATGTTGCTACTCCACGGGCCTATGCAGGGATAACCAAGCCTGGCCAACGGTGCGAGATTCAGGGTCTCGTCCTTAGTGGTTCGGGGGTTCAAATCCTCCTCCCTGCACTACACTTCTTATTCAGACATTTATTATCTGGTTTCAATCAAAAAGGATTCGTCCTAACTCGCAAACCCCTTCCTTTTTTCCTCTTTTTCGAACGAGGTTCAATATCGAGGTTAAAATTGCACCCCACTCACATTATGAGGGGGTAGTATACACCTACAAAAGCCGGATCAACCAAGGTCAAATGATCGGCTCTCGTCCAACGGACCATCCCTTTGTATCCTTCCTCCGACCTACGGGTACGTATAAAACGACTCAGGGGTGAACAACCGTGATAATAGACAAGTTCGGCATCGGTGACAGGGGGATTCTGTCGATATGCATGGTTCTCATCGCTGCAATATTTGTCGTGGATGCCTCAACGCCTAGCGGATATAGTGCCGACTTTCTGTATATCCTGCCAATCTTCTTTTGCCTAGGATTGCCCAATGACCATACGATTTATTGGGTGGCTTTGATAGCCACGGTTCTGACCATCATTGCGGTGCCCTTCGAGCCTTCAGGAACTCTAGCCATCGACCTTTTCAATCGTCTCATAGCAATTGCTGGCATCTGGGTAGTTGTTTCGCTCGGGATACAGCGCAGGAAGTTCGAACGTGATATCGAAAAAAAGCATGTGAGCTCGCTCGTTCCAATGTTGAGCTGCAAAAGCAAAGAATGCGATGAGGTTCGGGCTCCATCTAGGGCATTCCTGCGCATACCTTTGGCGGATGTCCCTTTCCCTTTGCATAAATTCAGTCTTATCCTAATTCCTAAATACCTCATTGTACGATGATTCGATGTGGCATCGTCATCGAGAACTTGGTACGCGTTTTTAATTACACTCGTTGTAACAATTGTCGTCATTGCCGGCTCATTGGTGGTCCAAAGCAACTCCCAGTAGAATATTACTCCGAACTAAGATTACTTCGTCACTTCCTATCATGGAACTCCAACCAACGATCCATCCACCTACCGCCGGTAACAACGACTGTCAGCGTTAGTGATGACACGATCCACCTTTGATTGGGTAATTGGACGATTCCCCTATGATTGAGAAAATAAAGAATGGGTGCCTAGCAATGCTTAATGGGACATCCTCCTCCCTGCCTATCTATCCTCTCCAAATATGGCGTTTCTATTTCTTCCGTTCTCCAGCCAAACACAGTCTGTCCCATAATTGCCCCCTCTCCAGAGCAACCGCTGCCTGGCTGGCGAATGCTCGCAACAACCTTTCCTGCTCCATTTTCACGAATCCTTCCTGTTCCTCGGGCTGTATTCCCATTACACCAACCACGCCATTCGCTGTACGCAACGGATAATACTTGATCGATGCCGAAGACAGGGTCTCAGTATCCTTGCCGGCAGCCACCCCCGTTTTGAATGTCCAATTGGCGGCGGTCATTTCCTTCTCATCGAGTTTGAGGTCGCCGCTGGCATGGGCAAGCTTGAGCACGCCCTCTTGTGGAAGCAGATAAGCGGACCGGCAATGGCAGGAGCGAGATACGTGCTGGGCTACTGTCTTCAGGACATTATCGATCTCTTTGGCCGAGGCGAGGTCCACGCTCAATGCGTACAGCGTGGCCGTGTAATCCTCTCTTCTCTGGGCTGCGTTAGCGAGATCTCTAGATCTTGCAACCAACAGGGCGACGACCACTCCCACGAATAGGAAGGCTCCGAACGTGATGAGGTACTCCGAGTCCGTTACCCGGAAGCTCAGCATCGGAGGCACGAAAAAGAAATCGAAGGTTACGACGCTCGCCGCCGCTGTGAATATCGCGGGCCACAGTCCCCAACTGATCGCCGCCACTACCACCACGATGAGGTAGAACATCACCACGTTGGTTGGTGATATGAACGTCCTGACGACAGTGCAGAAGATGGTGATTAGCATAACGAGCCACAGGCTGTACCAGTAGGGGTTGCGTCTCAACAATCGCTGGGGAGCTTCCTCCCTCTCTCCACCATTGGTCTCGCTGGGCCTGAGATCGCTGATGACTATGAGATCTATCGGACCGCTCATTCGCACGATCTGGTCCGCAACGGAGCCTAAGATCCTCTCCCTCCAGTGGATATGGGTCGGTCGGCCCACGATTATTCTGGTTACGTTATTCTTCTTGGCAAAGCGGATGACCTCGTCTGATATGGAGATTCCAAAACTGGTGCTTGTCTTTGCGCCCAACGTTGATGCCAGCTCGATTCCTTTGAGAGCTTGCTGCCTCGCTTTCCTCGAAAGTCGATTGTGCGCTGGCGTTTCGACATAAATGGCGTACCACTCCGCCTGGATCTCATCAGCGAGACGCCTGCCGGTGCGCACCAGCCGCTCGTTCAGGCTCTGGCTGTTGCCGATGCACACCAGCAGCCTCTCCCCGGCCGGCCAGGGTCCTGGAATTGATCGCTGCTGCATGTATTCGAGCATCTGCTCGTCGACGTGCTCCGCCGCACGCCGGAACGTCATCTCCCTAAGGGCGATCAGGTTGCCTTCATTGAAGAAGTTCGCCAAAGCCGAGGCTGCGTGGTCAGGCACGTAGACCCTGCCCTCCTTGAAGCGCTGAATCAGCTCCTTCGGCGGCAGGTCCACGATCTTGATATCGTTCGCGTCGTCCAAAACAGAGTCGGGAATCGTCTCCTTTACCCTGATGCCGGAGATCTGTGCCACCGCATCGTTCATGCTCTCCAGGTGCTGCACGTTCAGGGTGGTGAAGACGTCGATTCCAGCGTCCAGGAGTTCCTCGACGTCCTGATAGCGCTTTATGTGTCGGGAGCCAGGTGCGTTCGTATGCGCCAGTTCGTCCACCAGGACGAGCTGTGGATGGCGGGCCATGACCAGGTCGAGGTCCATCTCCTTGATCTTGATTCCCTTGTACTCGATCTCCTTCAGCGGTAGCGACTCGAGTCCTTGGAGAAGTTCTTCCGTTTCCCTCCTCCCGTGGGACTCGACACAGGCCACGACGATGTCGATCCCCTTGTCCTTCTGGTGGTGAGCTTCCTCAAGCATGGTGTAGGTCTTTCCGACGCCAGCAGAGTATCCAAGGAATACCTTGACCCTGCCGCGTGACTGCCGCCGCTCTTGGTCCTCCACCTGCTTTAGCAGTTCATCTGGATTCGGTCTATGGTCACCTGCTTCCATGGGCTCATCCCCCTCCTATGAGGTACTCGACTATCGGTCCTAACGCTATGGCAAGGAAGAAGCTTAGCGCCCCTATCAAAACTATGACGCCGATGAGCCAGGAAATGAACAACGGGGTATGGGTGGGAAGTGTTCCCGGTGTCACCGGCACAATCTTCTTTGCGGCCAAAGACCCTGCCAAGGCCAGCGTCAGGACGGCAACAGGGAAGCGCCCTAGAAGCATGGCGATGGCCAAGGCCAAGTTGTAGAACAGCGAATTTGTCGACACTCCTGCGAAGGCGCTGCCATTGTTGTTCGCCGCCGAGCTGAAAGCATAAAGTATCTCCGTGAACCCGTGAGGGCCAGGGTTGGAAACAGCTGCCCTTCCTTCCGGGATCATGACGGCGATCGCTACCCCGATGAGGATGGTCACTATGGGGATGAGGATGATGCTGGTGCACATCTTCATCTCGTAGGGCCCGATCTTCTTCCCAAGGTAATCTGGCATGCGCCCGATCATCAGGCCGGCTACGAACACTGCAATGAGCACGAAGACGAGCATGCCATAAAGACCAGAGCCCACTCCTCCGAAAACAACCTCTCCGAACTGAATGAGGAAGAGCGGGACCAGGCCTCCTAGCGGCGTGAACGAATCATGCATGGAGTTCACCGCCCCGCAGGAGGTGGCTGTCGTAGAGGCCGCAAAGAGGCAGGAAGGCACTACCCCGAACCTCAGTTCCTTTCCTTCCATGTTGCCCCCCGGTTGCAGGTCCGTCGAGATCTGCGAGACCCCGAGTGACGCTAGGTTCGGATTACCAGCCTGCTCCGCCCATATGGCAAAGCCTAGGAAGACCGCGAAGATCAATACCATGGCGATGAGGATCGCAAGCCCTTGCCTCCTGTCCTTGATCATGCTGCCGAAGACCAGGCACAGCGCCACCGGAATAACGAGCAAGCCTACGTTCTCGAATAGATTGGAGAGCAGCGTCGGATTCTCGAATGGATGTGCGGAATTGGTGTTGAAGAACCCTCCTCCGTTGGTACCGAGCATCTTGATGGCTTCTTGGGAGGCTACCGGTCCTACCGGGATAGTCTGCATGCTGATCAGATTGCCATTGTTATCCACCACGGACTGAACTAGGTGCGCCTGGATCGGTCCGTCGAGCGTCTGAGGGACGCCCTGCGAAATCAGGAAGAGCGCTAGTATGAATGCCAGGGGGAGGAGGACCAGTGTAGCCCTGGTCATGTCCACCCAGAAGTTGCCCAGGTCCTTCGTCGTCCTGCTACGGATGCCTCGGATGAGTGCCATTAATACTGCGATCCCGGTCGCTGCTGAAAGGAAATTCTGGACCGTGAGCCCGACCATCTGAGTGAAGTAGCTCATGGTCGTCTCCCCGGCATACGATTGCCAGTTGGTATTGGTCACGAAGCTGACCGCGGTGTTGAAGGCAAGGTCCGGCGCCACGGCAGCCACTCCCTGCGGGTTGAGCGGCAGATACTGCTGGCCCATAATTATCGCCATTAGGAACAATATCCCGATGGCGTTGAAAAGCAGGATCGCCAGCGCGTATTCCTTCCAATCCATGCCCCTCTTCTCCAATCTTGCAGGTCGATAGATGAACCCCTCGACCTTGCCAATCACCCTTGACGCGAACCCTGGCGATTCCTCGTAGATCTCGATCATCAGTTTCCCGATCAAGAACGCCAAGGTGGCGAGGAGGACTACAAAGAAGGCCATGAAGGCCCAACTGGTAGGCATCATGCCTAACACCCGGCCATCGTCGGTGGGGACACTGGGCGAAGGAGCTGACGGATTGTAGCTCCCGCCACCTCCTACGGCTTGCCGGGCGTCGAGAGCCAGGTTGAGCTCGAGGACGTTGACGGTCTTCTCTCCAAGGAAACCGAGTTGCCTATCTTGCGTGTTGGCGGCGATAAGATCCTGCACAACGCTCTCGTTCATGCTCCTGGCCTGTGCTACCCGGTGCAGTTGATAGAGGGCGCTGGCCACGCTGATGTCCGGGTCCAAACCGCTTGCGGACGCGGTCACTAGGTCTGAAGGCAACGGCATGGTGTTGTTAGGGTCGGCGGCGTGCAGCGCATCGATCCTTGCCTGGACCATCTGTTGCAAAGAAGGGTTATTGGAGCCATAGTTGGTCCCGCTGGACAGGCTGGCATTGTAAGGGAAAGAGGGCGTCGCTGAGAGCCTGCCCCAGAAGTACTTTGGCTCGCTGAAGGGCTGGCCGATGAGCTCCGATCCGATCACCGTTCCGTTCTGCTCGATCTGGCTACCGTTCGCCTGGTGAGGGAACATCACCTGGCCGACCCCGGTCACCAGGAGAGGGTAGAGAACGCCTGTGAAGAGGACAAGAATGAGGAAAAGCACGCATGCCGGTCTGGCCTGTCGCGCTATTATGCCAAAGAAAGAGCTCAACCTCCTGGTCATGGGCTCCCCTCCACCATATGGAAATTGTCATGGCGGGTCATACCCCAACCCCCAGAAGCGTTAGTACAATATCGATCAGCTTGATCCCGATGAACGGCACGATGAGGCCACCCAGCCCATAGATCAGCAGGTTTTTCCGTAAGGCCTCGGCGGCGGTGAGGGGCCTGTACTTGACCCCTCGCAGAGCCAAAGGAATCAGGAGGACGATGATGATGGCGTTGAAGATGACCGCTGAAAGCACCGCGGCATGCAGGTCCATGAAATTCAGGGAGTTCAAGGCTGGATACGTTGCCGCGAAGGCCGCCGGCACTATCGCGAAGTACTTCGCTACGTCATTGGTGATGCTGAAGGTCGTGAGGGCGCCCCTGGTCATTAGCAGCTGCTTGCCCGTTTCCACCACCTCGATCAGCTTGGTGGGATCGCTGTCCAGATCGATCATGTTGGCTGCTTCCCTGGCAGGCTGCGTTCCGCTATTCATGGCGACCGCCACATCGGCCTGGGCCAAGGCTGGGGCATCATTCGTGCCGTCACCGGTCATGGCCACCAATCGCCCTTCGGCTTGGTACTCTCGGATGAGCTTCAGTTTGTTCTCTGGCGTCGCCTCCGCTAGGTAATCATCGACGCCTGCTTCCGCGGCTATGGCTGCCGCGGTGAGCTTGTTGTCTCCGGTGATCATCACCGTCTTGATGCCCATGCGACGCAGCTGGGCGAATCGTTCCTTCATCCCCGGTTTTACAATATCCTTAAGGTGGATCGCCCCAAGTGCCTTGCCATTGAATGCGATGACCAATGGCGTGCCGCCCGTCCTTGCGATGTCGTCGATCTCGTCCTTCAGCGTACGAGGGAATGGATTGCCAGCATTTTTAACCAAACGTTCGATGGCATCCGAAGCTCCCTTGCGAATGCTCATCCCTTCCATGTCCACTCCGCTCACGCGTGTGTGGGCCGAGAAAGGCACGAATTGCATAGTGAACCGTATATCCGAACCAGTTATCTCCGCCTCTCTGATGCCGTACTTATCGCTGACCAATGAGACGATGCTTCTGCCTTCAGGCGTGTCGTCCGCCAACGAAGCCAGGAGAGCAAGCTCAGCGACATATTGTGCTTTCTGGCCTTCAACAGGCACAATACGCACGGCCTGGCGATTGCCAAAGGTTATAGTGCCGGTCTTATCCAGCAAGAGCACATCCACGTCGCCTGCCGCTTCGATCGCCTGCCCCGAGAAAGCGATCACGTTCTTACCGATGAGCCGGTCCATTCCAGCAATGCCGATGGCGCTAAGGAGCCCGCCGATGGTCGTGGGAGCCAAGCAAACCAATAGCGCGATGAGCACGGTGATGGTGACCGGGCTTCCCTGGCCAGCGACGTAGACGCTGTATATGGAGAACGGTAGCAAGGTCGCGCAGACGACGATGAATATCACAGTAAGACCGATCAGCAGGGTGTTCAGGGCGACCTCGTTCGGGGTCCTCTGTCTCTTCGCCCCTTCGATTAACGAGATCATTTTATCAATGAAGCCTTCCCCTGGGTCGGAGCTCGCTCGGACTATGAGCCAGTCGGAGAGCACGCGGGTGCCGCCAGTGACAGAGCTCCTGTCGCCCCCCGATTCACGGATTACCGGTGCGCTCTCCCCAGTGATTGCGCTCTCATCGATGGAGGCGACACCCTCGGCAATCTCACCATCGATCGGGACGACGTCTCCCGTTTGAACGAAATAAAGGTCCCCTTTGTGCAGTTCGCTCGACGAATGCGGGCCATAGTCGCCCGCTGAGGGCTTCTGGCCCTTTACGATCGAATAGTCGGCCTTCAGTTTGTTGGCCATGGTGGTGGTGCGCATCTTACGTAGCGCATCCGCCTGCGCCTTCCCTCGGCCCTCGGCCAATGCCTCTGAATAGTTCGCAAAGACAACCGTAAACCATAGCCAAACTGATATCAGGCCGATGAAGAGCGCAGAAGCCTCACCCCTGCCGAAAAGCGCTTCCAAGAAGAGGAAACTGGTGATCGCGCTCCCAACCTCGACGACGAACATGACTGGATTCTTTATGGTATGACGGGGATCCAATTTGATGAACGATTGCCTGATGGCCCATTTTATGATCTTATCTCTTTCCGCTTTGTCCGGGGTTCTAGTGCGCTTCTGCTTCTTCTCATTGCGGATTTCGCTTCCCGGCTTAGCCGATGCGTCATCGATATTCTTGGGCTGCGCGTTCACGATTTGAGCCTCCTGCATATGCATCATGGCTCAACTCTTCGATGTGATTGATTCGGCAGCTAGCAATTCCCAACTACATAAGCAATAGCCCAATGATTTTTGGCTCTGAAGATAAGGAAGCTAGAGCGATTGGGAAAATCCATTTCGTTTTTTTCACGGGATTCATCTCTAAGCGTTTTTCCGATATCCATAACGCCTAGACATGCTCCGCTTTCGGCCCATCCCCTTCGCAGGGCACGCGGTCGACGTTGAGGATGGTCAAAAGCACAAAGGCGGCTATCACGAACGCTGAAGCGACCAGGAAGGTGTCCAAGTAGCCGTAATAGTTGGCTATGAATCCGCCAAGGAGAGAGCCGGCAATCGATGCTATCCCCTGGATGCTGCAATACATTCCCAGCGATTCGGTCCTAAAGTCGCAGTAGGACATGTTCGAAACGAGGATGTTCGCAGCCACGCTCAGATTGGCCCAGCAGAACCCGATCAAGGCATGCATCACGCACAGCACCAATATCAGCGGCAGGATGTCGAGGTTGAGGCCGGTGACGAGGAACATCGATGGAAATAGCACGATCCTCCCGGCGAAGGAGATCTGCTGCAGGCGCTTGCTGCCGATCTTGTAGGACCATTTCCCCGCCTGCGAATAGGTGAGGGCGGAGATCACGCTGCTGGCAACGTAGACGATGAACACCTCCGAGATGCTCAGGCCGAGCCGTTGGCTCAAGAAGATCGGCAGGCCGACGTAGAAGGTCAGGAAGCCGGTGAAGGCCAGGAACATGACGACATAGTAGATCTTCAAGTTGCGAGGGAAGTTCTTCGGTCTCAGGTTCTTGGCACTGATCTTGATAATGTGCAATACTCTCGTTGGAGTATAGCGGCCCCGCTCGAAGCTGATCAGCGGTATCTTCACCTCATCCGCCAGGTCTTTACGCTCGATCTTAGCCTTCGGCTCCTTTATCCATTTCCAGGCCAGGATCACGCTGACGAAGGCGAGGGCCGCTGCGGCTACGAACAGCATCCTCATGGCCATGATGGTCGAGTCGCCGATCATGAAGTTCAGCCAGATCGTTCCGATGGTCAGTCCCAGCAACCAGCCTATCCCTCCGACCCGGGAGAAATCGCCCAGCCGCTTGCCCCATTCCTTTTTGTCGAACGATTCGAGGACGAGCACCGTCCCGACTGGCGCAGCCGCAGCTGAGATCGCTCCCAGGATGAAGTTCGCCAAGTAGTAGGTGGGGATGTCGGTCGATAGTCCCATGAGCAGCAGCGGTATGGCAAGGCCGATGAAACCGATGAGAACGAAGATCTTGCGTCGCTTCAGGGTATCGGAGAGGTTCCCCCAAATGATGTTCGCTGGAACGGAAGCTAACGACGAGATGGCGCTGATGATGCCCACCTGCGCCACGTTGCCTGCCAGGCCTTCGGTGACGAACAAGGGGATGAGCGGAGAGGTGCTGCCTCCAGCCACGTTGAACGGAAGAAACGAGTAGTACCAGCGGTCTTCCTTCCTTTCGGTCGTGGCCCATCCCTCTGGCAAAGGGGGAGACAATTCGAATTATTGAAGCTTTCCATTGCTCCATTCATCTTTGGGATCGTCGATCGTCGGAATGCAGGCAAGCAATGTTGCATCTCTGCGCGATCAACCTTTGACGAATACGGCTAGGGTGATGATCAGCAGGACGCATACCGAGACCAGGACGAACTTCCATTCTTTGGTCTGCGCGAATACCGCTAAAGCAGTAAGGATGCGCACCAGCGGGGTCGCGATCAGGAAGAGGATGCCCACGTCTATCAGGCCGATCGGATCTCCATGCAGGATCGCATTGATCGCTTGCATCGGCCCCAATGTGATCTCGGTGTTGGACGGCGCGATGGCGTACCATAACAGGCCAGCGATCAACAGCAGCATGCTGGTCCACATCCCTATCACCAAGACCAGGCGGACCCGGCGGTTGAGCAGGTCCGATCCGCTCGCTATCAGGCCATCACCCCCGCGGCCTTGAGGAACATGAGCGCCGCCACGAAGACCATCAGCACCGCGAACAGCCGCTTCAGCTGCTCGCCGTCGACGCGGTGCGCCGCCCTGGAGCCGACGGCCGCGCCGAAGAACGCGCCCACGGCGACCACGCCAGCCAGCACAGGCTGCACCAGGCCGAACTGGTAGTAGACGACCGCTCCTGCTAGAGCAGTCACTCCGATCATGAAGTTGGAGGTGGCACAGGCCGCCCGCAGCGGCACGCCCATCCACAGGTTCATCACCGGAACCTTGATGATGCCCCCGCCAACGCCAAGCAGGCCGGACATGCCCCCGGCGCCAAAGGAGGCGAACATGCCTCGACCTAGCTTCTGCACGCCGTACTCGACCCTCTCGCCATCGGACTTCTCCGTATAGCTGCAGGACAGGTCCAACGGCCCGCAGGGACCGGGCTTGTAGGTGCACGTCGCCTCGGGTCTCCTGATCATGTGGACGGCGGAGTAGAGCAGCAGCACGCCGAAAGCGGCTGCCAGCAGATATTGGTCGGTGTACACGGCCACTAAAGCCCCGATCACCGAGCCGAGGGTGGTGGCGATCTCCAAGACCATTCCCAAGCGGATGTTGCTGAGCCCCTCCTCGACGTAATAGGAAGCGGAACCGGTGGACGAGGCGATCACGGCCATAAGGCTCGCTCCGATGGCAGCCTGCATCGGATAGCCGAAGACCAAAGTTAGAGCGGGAATGATGATTATCCCTCCGCCCAATCCCAGCAAGGAGCCAAGCAGTCCTGCTAGCAGCGCGAAGACCAGGATTTCGATCGCGAAAAGGAGTTCCATAGCCAGCGTGCCAATGATGCCCGGGGCGGTAGATAATCGTTCGTGGGTTTCCGGCAGAATCATGTGGGAAGAGGTGTTATCATGGACTGCATGGACCTCATTCTCGTCAGATACGCTGAGATGGGCCTCAAGAGCCAAGCGGTGAGAAGGAGGTTCGAGCGCATCCTCGTCGACAACATGATGTCTAACCTGGCCGACGCCGGTCTGGAGGCGCTCATCACCACCGAGCAGGGACGAATTTTCGTCGAACCGCAGGACATCGACCAGGCGGTCCAGGTGTTGAAGCGGGTCATGGGCGTTGCCTCGCTGTCGCCAGTGCTCCGCTGCCGGTCGGACATGGAGACGATGAAGCGTGTTGCGGGTGAATACTCCAAATTGCTGTATCACCGGGGGCAGAGCTTCGCCGTGCGGGCCAGGAGGGCGGGGGAGCACAGCTTCACCTCCAACGAAGTCGGAAAGGAGGTCGGCTCCGCGGTCTGGGTCGCGAACGAGGATAAGGGACCGAAAGTAGACCTCAAGACGCCGGACCTGGAGATCTTCGTCGAGGTCAGGGAAAGGAACGCCTACATCTTCTCCGTGTACGTGCCGGGCCCGGGCGGCCTCCCGATGGGGTCGCAGGGCCGCGTGGTCGCTCTGCTCGAACGTGATAGGGACGCTCTAGCGGCTTGGCTGATCATGAAGCGCGGCTGCCGCATCATCGCCATCGCCGACGAAGAGAACGAAGCGGTGCGCATCCTGCGCCGCTGGGACGCCGACCTGAAGGTGGTGGCGAGCGGTGATTTGGCCGAGGTATCTAAGAAGAACCGTGCCTTGGCGGTCGTCTTCGGTTACGGCCTGGACGATTTCGAGAAAATCAAAAGCATCGACATCCCCGTGCCAGCGTTCTTCCCGCTGGTGGGGATGTCGGAGGAAGAGATTGAGGAAAGGTTGAGCGCGATCAAGCGCTGATCACTTGCCCTTGCGGTCGTGCGCCTTTATGCTGGGGCGGGATCGCTCGGAACCCTTACCCTTCTTGTTCAATCCACGCCCGCGCTTGCCGGCGCCGGTCAGGCCACGGTAGCAGCGGCCCTTGTGGTGGCTCGCGGTGATCCACTTGTATACCGGATCGTTGGCGATGCACGGGTGGTGCTTGTCAATCAGGATGACCTCGTACCACATGTGCTTGCCGTCCTTGCCCACCCAGTAGGAGTTCAGGACCTCGAGGTTCGGATAGCGCTTGGCGGTCCGCTCCTCGCAGATGCGCTGCAAGTTCTTCTCCATGGTGATCTTGTTGATGCCTCGGCGCTTAGCTCGGCGTCCCTTGCGGATCTGGTGTTTGCGCAGTCCGCCGCGTCGAACTCGTCCGCGGACCATGACTATGCCCTGCTTGGCCTTGTAGCCGAGCTTTCGAGCCCGGTCGAGGCGGGTCGGCTTGTCGATGCGCAGGAAGTTCTCCTCCTTGCGCCATAGGATCAAGCGCTCCCACATGAGCTCGCTGACATAGCTGTTATCGATATCTCTCCAGGCCTCTCCCATATAATGATAAAAGCCTTTTCCGGAGGGGCCCTTCTTCGTCTCTTCGGTCTCATCGACCACGCGCTTTGCTGCGCCTTCTGCCATTTTTCATCACCTTGCGCCGTCGCAACGGCTTTCACGGATTCGCCCTCGATCGGGTACAATTCCGCGAGCATCCGGAGACGCTCAGCGTGCAGATTGCGCCAATCTATATAAACGTTGTTCGTTGGCCGACAGCGTTTCAAGGTAGATGAATTACCTGGAACCCCTCGTTCTCGGGGTCTCTGGCCAGGATCATGCGGTGGTAGAGCATCGCGTCCTTCCCGGAATGAACCCAGATTGATCCAGACATTTATTTCACTTGTTACAATGGCAAATTGGCATACAACAATCCTGAATGATCGTCATGGCCGGGGACGCCACCTCGACTTATCGAGAATATTATCTGTTTGCTCTCATCAAAACTGAAAATGTATTTTTTGAGTTTTCCGGTGAACCCTTTTACTATTTTATTTAGTATTGTTCGCAGAACGTGGGATGAAGAAAATAAGGGGAAGGGGTTTGCCGTTCCAGTCTACTTCCTCGTCTTGCGTTTGCGCCAGACATTGCTCTTACGCATGACGAGTAGAATCGCTGTAAGCACTGCAGCGATCGCGATAACGGCGACCACTATTAACACCGTGCTATCGCCCAACGGGCTAGTGGGTTGAGACACCAAGGCTGAGACCGCCGAACAATTGGACCCCACCCCGATAGCGTTCACGGCACTAACCTTGTACCAATAGGTCTGGCCGTTTGTTAGACCGGTATCATTATAGATTAATCCCGAGGGCGAGGCGATCAGGGAGTAGGTGCCAGTCTCGGAAATGGAACGATAAACTTTGTAGCCGATGATCAAGGAACCACCATCGTTAGCGGGAGCGGTCCAGTTCAGAGATACCCGGTCGTTGCTAGGAGTGGCGATGAGTCCAATGGGAGTGCTGGGGGCACCCTGTGGAATGAGGCTCGCAGAACTTGAGTTCGGTCCCCAACCGATGTCATTACTGGCCGATACAACATAATCATAAGTAACCCCGTTGGTCAGACCCGTTTCGATATGTGAAGATCCGCTCCCTGACCAGATAAGCACATTATCACGGAACAGATGATAGATCAACGTTCCTGGTCCGGTGTAGGCTGGAACGCTCCAGCTTAAGTTAGCTTGCGCGCTGCCGGCCGTGGCAATCAGACTCGTCGGCGCGTCGGGAACTCCGAAGGGGGTCGAGTGCGTGACGCGCGAGTTCGGTCCCCAGCCTGCATTGTTCTCGGCGGCGACATTGAAGTAGAGTGTCTGTCCCTTGGTCAAGTCATCAAGTACATACACCAATTGATTCCAGGTGATATGATAGGACATCAAGTCGGGTGAGGCGCCGAAGGATATCAGATAACCGACGACAGCAGAAGCATTGCTATAGAGTGGGGCGTCCCAGGTCAATGTAACGTTGCGGATCCCTGCCTCGGCATTGATGTTCCGTGGAGCCGTTGGCACCATCGTCCCAAAAACAGGAGTGGCATTAACTGGTCCGGCTAGCGTACTCTCGCCGTTGTCATTGACTGCACTAACTTTGTACCAGTAGGTCTGATCGTTGGTTAGACCGGTATCATTGTAGATCGATCCCGAGGGTGAAGCGATCTGGGAGTAGTTACCGATCTCAATGATAGATCGGTAGATATTGTACCCAGTGATGTTGCTTTCGCCATTGAACGATGGCGCAGTCCAGTTGAGATTTACCCGGGCGTTGCCGGGAGTAGCAACGAGCCCAGTTGGAATACCAGGGACCACTTGAATTATGTCACCCATCGTCAATCCATGGAAACTTCCGCCTGGGGCAGGGAAATTAGAGGCAGCATATGCATGACCTCTTATTCCTGCATCTGTGTTCTGAACCCAATTCACACCAACGGCGCTTGGGGCTGTGAGCCCGAGGAATGTTATTGAGGTCAATTTGGCGCACGATCTGAACACATTGTTCCAGATAGAGGTGACGCCGTTGCCAATGGTTACAGATGTCAGGTTTGTGCAGAATTGGAATGCTCCCTCCCTGATGGAGGTGACGCTGTTGGGTACGACTACGGAAGTCAAGGCGGTGCAGTAATAGAACGCCCTAAACCCAACGGTTGTGACGCTGTTGGGGATGGCGAACACTCCTGCCCTGCCGCCTGGGCACTGAACCAATGTGGTAATGGTCTTGTTATATAGCACATTATCAACGCTAGCATAGTTCGCATTGCTTTCATTGACGGTAATCGAGGTCAGGGCGGTGCAGACGGTGAAAGCGTAGTTACCAATGACTGTGACGCCGCTGCCGATGCTCACGGAGGTCAGGGCAATGCAGGAGGTGAATGCCCCCTGCCCGATGGAGGTGACACTATTAGGGATGGTTATAGAGGTAAGGGAGGCGCAGTCATAGAATGAAGAATTTCCGATGGAAATGACGCTATTGGGAATATTCACGGCTGTCAGCGCTGTGCAGAATATGAATGCCCCATCCCCGATGGAAGTAACGCCGCTTCCAATAGTCACAGAGGTCAGGGATGTGCAGGATTGGAACGCAAAGTTGCCGATGGTCGCCACACTACTGCCCATGGTAACAAATGCCAGGGAGGTACAGTGGTCGAATGCATATTCCCCTATAGAAGTGACGCTGTTGGGTAGGGTGACAGAGGTCAGGTTGGTGCAATCATAAAAAGCGTAGTCTTCGATTGTCGTGACGCCGCTTCCGATGGTGACAGAAGTCAAGTTGGTGCATTCGGCGAACGAATACCATCTGATGGAGGTAACGCTGTTAGGGATTATGACAGACGTCAAGTTGGTGCAGTGGTGGAACGCATAGGTGCCGATGGAGGTGATGCTGTTGGGAATGGTGACAGAGGTTAAGTTGGTGCAATATTCGAACGCTTCGTACCCGATGGTAGTAACGCTATTGGGGATAGTCACTGAGGTCAAAGAATCACATTCGAGGAATGCATACTCCCCGATGGCCACGGTGGGATATCCACCAAGCGTGGAGGGAATAGTGATCGCTCCACCAGCTCCTGTATACCCAGTGATAGTGGCAAAGCCACCACTCTGTAAATAGATGTAATCTCCATCCTGAGCTGCCGAAACCGAATATGTAGAAGCGACGAAGATCGCACCAAAAAACAGCAGTATTACGACTATCGTGGACATCACAAACTTTCCCGATTTCTTTTCCATCAAATCCCCCCAAAGACATTACAGCTAATTTCTGACCGCAGAGTTCAGAACGAATTAGACGTTAGGTGGAGATTTAAAGATTTGCAGATTATATCCACCTCACCATACCAACTTGCGTTGCTCGAGCAACAAGATGAGTCGAGAAATATCAAGATGGCAGTAATGCAATCCGAATGAAGATACCTTGTCAGAATTGTGATAGATGGTTTGAGATTGGAATCCTTTTCGTGACAGCTTGAGCATTCGAGAACTCGTAGATCAGGAAATTGACCAGGTGGGCCTTCGTAGCCACAACTACATGAAGTCCTCTAGGCAGAGGCGCTTATCCGTCTTCTTGATCTCGTTCTTCGGCGCCTGCCTATGCTCCTCCTCTTTAGGCGCTTTGGTTTTCTCCTCTTGGAAGGCGCCCGAGAACAAGCCCGATTGCTGCGAGCCGGTGAGCAGGTCCTTCTCGCTCCAGCCGAAGTTTTCGGTCGCCCTAGCAATCGTTTGCGCCACCCTTCCCGCATAGTACTTCCAATCGGGCGTGCATTCGAATTTCTTACCGCTGATGTAAGGTTCGATCTCCTGTGGCGTTTTACCCGAGTTCGTCACTATCCAGGAGACCTTCATGCCCGGGACGAATTCGTATCCCAGGGCCATGAGCTTCTCCGCCGCCTGCACGTGCGCCAGCCGCTTCGGATCGCTGTAGGACTTGAAGTCCTTGACCGACCGGGAGATGACTAGCTTCTCGACAGGCACCTTTCCTTGCATGATGTCCCCCACCCACTTGCGCGCGATCTTCACTGCTTCCTCTGGCTTCTCGTTCAGGATCTGCTCGAACACTTCCATCAATAGGTCGGACTGAAGGTCGAAGGCGTCGGTGCGCCTGGTCTCGTAGCCTCGGACCAGCAGCTCTTCCTGCCTCACCGGCCAGACCACCCGGCCGACGTAGCGCTTCTTCTTGCCGTGGGAGAAGAGCGGCTCGAAGATCTTCTCGAACTCCAGCTGCCCGCCCTCCTTGGAGAAGCGTTCGGCGATGTCCTTGCCGAATCTAGCGGCCGTTTCAAGGTCGGGCGTTGGACACTGTACGAAGATCGAGTCGGTATCGGAATAGATCACTTTGTTACCCTCAGCCTCGAGCGAGGTGATGATGCTCTTCGTCGTCTCCCTGGCGAAGGCGGTGATTGATGATCCGATCGAGCGATCGGTGAAGCGGTAGAAGGACGAGGCGAACACGCCGTAGAACGAGTTCATAAGGATCTTGATGGCGCCCTGCAATCCATCGTAGTACAGCTTCTCGTCCGCAGTCTTGGCATCCTTCATCTTGCGCTTGGTCTCGTCGCGCTCCCTCATCAGAGACACGAGGATGCCAGGTAGGAGGCCGGGGCGCTGTTCTCGGCTGAAGAAGTGAACTCCGGTGGGTGAGACCACATCGCCCGCCGGGTTGAGGGTGGTGAAGCAGATGTTCTTGGCGATGATGAGCGAGGGATACATCGACTTGAAGTCGAGCACGCAGACCCAGTGGTACAATCCAGGCTGGAAGGTGTGGACGTAGCCGCCCTCGATCGCTTCGACTTCCTCGAAGGAGCCGGTCATCGGCACCCCGATGCGCGGCATGTTCCTATCTGCCGCCCTGATCAGGATGGAGTCGATGAGGAACGAGTTGCCGCTGTTCAGTACATCGTCCAGTGGCAGCTTCGCTACCGTGGCCATGTCCATCGTTCTGCGCAATGTTCCGATCTTGTCGATGATGCGTAGGGAGAGCTCGGCGTCGCGGGTGCAGTAGCGCAATATCTTGTCTCGGTCCGCTTCCCACTCCTTGTCTATGCGCCTTGGGTCGTAGTCTAGGTCGGCCTTCATGCCCATGTTCACTTCGATCTTCTCTTCTCCGAGCAGAAGCTTCGAGACGGCGTTCAACGTCTCCTGCTTCGGCTTGAGGTCCTTCTTGACAGACCACCAGGCGTCGGCCATCAGACGGCCGTTCAAGCGCCAGAATCCCTGATAGATGCGCCTTGGAGAAGAAAGGTCCCGGCCCCACTGGATGTTCCTGATGCCCAGCTTCTCCGCTCGCTCCAGTATCACCGGGATGTCGTAGCCGTCGATGTTGTAGCCGGTGACGACGTCCGGGTCCTCCGCCCTCATCGCTTCCGAGAACCGTTCCAAGATCTCCTTCTCCGTCCCCCAGATCGGCTGTCCGGAGCGGAGCTCCGCGCCCTGTTTGATGAAGTAGCAGATGGTGTAGATGTGTCCGTCCGTGATCGAGTTCTCTATGTCGAAGGCGAGTATCTTCAGCTCCGGGTTGAAGGCCGGGATGTTGTCGAAGTGCGGTGCTCCGTCCTTCTGCGCTATCTCGACCACCAGGTCGGTGGTGTACTCCTGCTTGAACCTCAGATCGACCTTCGTGCCATAAGCGCGGATGCACGAGCCCATGTCGTAATCGAAGATGAAGCGTCTATGGAAAGGAATGTCCGCGGCCAGCACGGCGAACTGCAGCTTGAGCCGGTCGCGGAACTGCGGGACCAGGCCAGGATATTTCACGGTAATCTGAGCGGCCTTGCGCACCTCGCCCCGATAGAAGAGCTCGATGCGCTCCACCTTGACCACGTCCGGGTCCTTCTCCAGACTGCCGAGCACCTGGTCCGTCGGCTCGACCAAATGGAAGTAGGGCATGAAGCCAGTGTAGCGGAGCGTGATCGATTGTCCGTCCTTGGTCTTGCCGAACATCTCGATTACTAAGCGCTCGTTCTCTTCCCGCTTATAGGTCGCTGTGATCAGCCTTGTTTCCCAGGATTCGATCATGACTCACTTCTTGGAAATGATGGTGATTACGTCCCCTTCCTGGAGGACGTAGTCGGCACCGACGATGCGCTTCGTTCTGGCGTTGACGGCTCGAATGAAGCTCTCCCCCAGGTCGGTATGGATCTTGTATGCCAGGTCTCGAGCGGTGGCGCCCCGTTTTACTAAGTGCGTATCGGGTAGGACATTGCCCGATTTATCGGTCCAGCGGTGCTCGTCCTCAACTGGGTACACCGGGATCAGGTCGAGCATCTTGAACGCCGCGACCTCGAGGCTCTGCTGTACGCCAGTTCCCTTGAACTTGTTCATTACGTGCGATTGGATGTAATCGATCCCTTTCTTCTGTGCGGGGTTGAGCTTGGCCGGGTCGGCGATCTTGATCTGTTGGTCGCCGGGCAGATATTCGATCAGTTGCGCCTTGGCCGCCCTTCGCAGCGCCAGCTCCGATTGAGCGCAGGTCGGTATGCTCATGTAGTGCTCGATGTGCGCCATGCGCTGCAGCGTGGCATCGCAGGCCACGTCCGCCTTGTTGAGTGCGATTATCATCGGCTTGGAGTACTTGCGTAATAGGGCCGATAGACGCATCAGGTCGTCCTGCGTCCAGGCGTCAGGCGCCCCCGGCAGGCCAGCTTCTCGCAATGCGGCAGTTATATGGGGCATGGCCATCCCCAGCCCGGTCATCTTGTTGTGGATGAGCTCGCTTACCTTCTCCCCCTCGAGGTGCGCCTGCTTGGCGGCCTTCTCCCAGCCTTTGTCAAGGATTCCCTTGATCCAATGGTCCATCTCCCTTTCGAGGAACTTTACGTCGACCATAGGGTCGTGGGAGTCGCATTGCACCGGCAACCCTTCCGAGTCCGTGCCGCCGGAAGAATCGACAACGTGGATGAGCGCGTCCGCCTGCCTGAGGTCGTCCAGGAATTGATTACCAAGCCCTTTCCCCTGCCATGCGTCCGGGACTAAGCCGGCGACGTCGATGAGCTCCACCGGTACTAAACGCACTCCTTTCTCGCAGGCGGAGTTGCGCGGGTTGCAGGGATGCCCCAGGTCCAGGTGGGGGCAGCGGGTGCGCAGGTAGGCCATGCCCTTGTTCGGCTTGATGGTGGTGAATGGGTAGTCCGCTATCTCCGCCGGTGCCAGCGTGGCCGCGCAGAAGAAGGTCGACTTGCCGACGTTCGGCTTGCCTACGATACCGATGATCATTTATCTCTCCCCCTTTCAGTAATGAACCCGCATTAGAAAAATGATTGTACCGTCATCGTTCGGATGGTGAAGGATAAGCACGATCGCTATTGCAGTGTCTCCCTCTTCTCCGGATACGCCACCTTTGGCCTTTTGGCGAGGAATGAGAGTTCGGAGGCATCGCACAATCTTCTGGCGGTAGCGATCGACATACTTATGGCCATCAGGTCCTGCGGGAACCACTCGTTGCCAGTCGGGTCGACCGGACCGACGAAAACGGCGTCCCTCGGCGCCTTCTCGGCCATGCCTGCGGGATAGGTTATGAAAGAGGCACATGTCGGCCCCCAAGGTATAATGGCTGAACCGAATGCGTTGGAAGTGCAGAAGTGGTTCAAGGCGCAGATGTTCCGGGTTTGCTCGGCGGTAGCGAATAGGAGGAAGCTCCTGACTCCTGGGTCGTCCTCCAGCTCCTTGCTGGGACGGATTATCAGGTTTCCCGGAAGGGGCGTTATCCTGCCGATGTTCGCCCTACTCTCGTCGACAAGCTGCGGGCTCATCTTGAGGTGTTCGGCAGCGCCATGGCGGAAATCTGTGTGTCCGGTTGAGATGAAATGTTTGAGCAGTGGCGGGGGCTCGACGTAGCCAAGCCAGGATTGACCACCGGGGCAGCAACCGCCCAAAGATTGGTTGTTGATGAACGCCGGTGGCCGGTCTCCCGCCGCCAGCGACATGATCGCTTTGGTGACGCAGCGATTGATCTTTGCCAGAGGGACCGCGCCATCCGGCAATGATGCGGATCCATACACGCAAAGCACCTCCAGCTTCAACCTGCCTGCGTTTGCCAGCGTCTCACCAATCTGCTTAGGGGTCATGCGACATTCCTCGCAGAATAGACCGGGCCGGATTGATAATTAACTTATGTTATGGCTTTTCAAGCGCATCAATCATTTCGACCAAGCATTTCATGTGGCCCTAGCTAGAAAAGGAATTGGGAAAGGGTTAGAGTTTATTAAATGATGAATGATAGACTGGTATCCGTCAAGGTCATCACGTATTGTGAACCAAGTTCGGTGTTCGCAACATACTTCATTATTACGCCTTTGTAGTACCAGAAACCGGTAGTGGAATCTGTCTCGACATACCAGTGATCGCAGTTCTTTGTTCCCCAGTGGGTGGATAGTGAGTCAGAAGCATGGACATAACCGGGCAATCTGGTTGAATTTATCACTCCGATGGGGAACTGCCCCGCATGAGCGAAGATTAAGCCCCAATTGGTCGAGACTTGGAACGAGTTCGTATAGCCATTGAAAGTCTGAGTGATATTCCAGGTAACGCCTTGTACTTCAGGAATTACTTCAACAACCCTGCATTTCCAATACCCGATCAACGTACCATTGGAGAATGAAATGGTATAATCCACATAATCATTGCTGGTCAGCACCCACACGGTACCTCCACCGTTGCCACCATGATCGTCGTCATCGCCAGTTGGCAAGATTTGTATGGTGATGACAGTTGCAACAACAATCACCACCACAACAATCGCCCCCATAACTATCGTCCTTGTACTCAAATGGCCTCCCTCCCCCTAGATCGATGGGATTCCACGGTAGGTAGGACCATTCCGTAGAATCGCCCCTCTCAATGTACATATTTGTCTACAAACTAGAAGAATATGATGTATTGAGCTCTGACAACCTAATGGCCGAATTCCCCCATGCTGAATTCAAGGATGCTTACTTTTATTTAGACTGCCGCGACATGTATTATTATCAAGTTAATAGTGGGGAGGCGCAACTACGAAAAATAAATATTTGATATCTAGAATGAATAATTTAAGAAAAGATAATCTTGCGGTGTCAAGGGTTGCTCTGGGCATAGTCGCGGTGGCGATTGTAGTAGCTGGGGGGGCTGCGGCGGTTTTATTTATGAATCCGATCTCTGCGCCGAACAATATCGCAGTTGGTGACTACCTTAAGTACGAGGGGGTCGACACCATGGGCTCGACGCATTTGTACAATGTTTATTGGTTGAACGTGACAGCGATCAATTCTACTGGCTGTGACATGCAGATAACCACGTACTTAGATGGTGGCTTGTACTCGCAATTAACACCGCATTTGACCAAGACCGGGATATTGAACTACTTTGGAACTTGGTCAGGAAAGGTCGACCTTGGTCCAACGACCATCAGCACAAATTTCGGGTCTAGGGACGTAGAGCACTACCAGTATGCGACAGGTGGGACAACCTGGGACATATACATCGGCGGCAATGGCGTCATGTATAAGTATACGTCGATGACCGGAAGTCAAACTGGAGTGACGGAGCTGGTGGCCAGCAACATAAGTTGGATCTGAGCCGTGACTCCTCTCAATTCTTTTTCCTTTCTAACATTATCGGGGATATGGGTATCGTCCTTGCCAGAGCACGGAAGCAAGACCTGAAGATTCTAGCCTCATTTATTCGAAAGAGATCCAGTCCCTCATTTCCTGCTTGAGACAATCGCATCCGCCAGCTCCCCGATCTGCTCCGGCGTCAGGGTCTCGACCCTCAGGTCGCCGTATGGCAAGCCAGGGATGCCCTCCTTGGTCGCCTGCCCGGTGATCTTGAGGATGGTGGATATCTTCTTGCGACGATGCTGGAAGAGCAAGTTGACCAGTGTGAGATAGAACCGTTCGTTCAGCACCTGGAACGGCGCCGGCCTTGGCTCTAGCAGCACGACGCTCGAATCAACCTCCGGCTGCGGCCAGAATCTTGAGCGGGGAACGTGCTCCAGGATCTCGCATTTCGCTCGGTAGTAGGTGTTGACACTAAGGCGAGAATAATCGTCGCTACCGGCCTTGGCGGCCATGCGCTCCGCGAACTCCTTCTGCACCATGATGACGCCGCGCTTGAACTCGTTATCGAGCAATTTGAAGATCAGCGGCGAGGAGATGCTATACGGCAAGTTCGAGATGAACCGGTCGAATTTCGGCCATTCCAACTCGAGAGCATCACCTTCGATAAGGTCGATCTCGTCGCCGAACCGTTCCTTCAGGTAGGCGATCGTCCCCTTATCGAGCTCGATGCATTCGACCTTCGACGCCTTGGGCATCAGCAGCTGAGTGAGCACGCCCAGGCCAGGCCCGATCTCCATGACGACGTCCGAGGGCTCGATGCCGAGGTATTCCACCTCACGCTCCGCCACGCGGTCGTCGACCAGGAAGTTCTGCCCCTTTGCTTTCGTGGGCGAGATGCCGTACTGTCCCAGAATCAGCTTGATCTCGCTAGGGTTCATGCTCAGCGCGCCACGAAGATGTGGTATTTCTGCCCCGGATCGGAAAGCTCGATCTCGATGCGCTTGGCTATGACCTTCTCCGGGTGCTTGAAGGACGTCACCCTTTTAGCGATGTCATCGAAGCTCTTGAACGGCCCTTTCTTCCGCTCCTCGATGATCGCCCACATGGTCTTTTTCCCCAGTCCGGGAAGAAGCTCGAGCATGTGGAAGCGGGTGGTGATCGCCTGCGCCTCGTTGTAGAACTGCACGAACCGCACCTCGTTCTGCTTCGTCACGTCGATCACGACGAACGGCATCTCGGCGTGAGCGGCGGAGGTCAGCTCTTCGTATGATACGCGTCTTTTAACGTGCGCCACCTTGTCCCTCAGCTCCTGCTCTTTCCCGATGTACACACGCTCGCCGATGCCGATGATGGCGCCGGGCTTGGGGACCAGCTCGAAGAGCTTGAACTCTATCTCTCCTAGAGCATAAGCTAACGCTTCATGCTTGAACCCCCGCTCGGCCGGAAGCCCTTGCGGTAGGTAGTCTAGGATATGTGCGTAGTCCTCCATCTTCTCCACCACCAGATCAAACGTGCTTCTTGACTATCGTGATCAGCGCATCACTTTGTTTCTTATCGAGTATAAGCCTTTCCTTAGCAAAAAGGACTCGCACGTCCTCCGGGTGGACCGGCAAGAGGTCTACGATCTTCGTAGCCAGCGCATCCGAGATGAAGTCCAGCTCCTTCAGCTCCTTGAACAGCTTCTTGGACTGCGCCAAGGTCAGCTTGGCGAACTTGGTGGAGTGTTCCAGGGAGACCTTCTGCTCGTTGCTGAGCTCGGGGCGGAGCTTGCTCTCCGCCTCCAGTATCTCCTTTACCTCCGCCAAGCTTACCGGGTGCTCGTCTGCCATTTACGCACCCTCAGTTGACCTTCTTCATGTGCTCTGGTGTAGCGAGAACCGTCTTGATTTTGTTGCCGTCCTTGACGGCGAGCACGAAGGCGTGGCCTTGCGTTCCGATGACCGTTCCGGTCTTGCCGTGGAAGCGTATCGATGGCATGCCGTGGTGCACGCTCGGGTCGAGGAAGATGTGCGCCTTCTCTCCTAGCTCGAAAACTTGGAACTCGTGCGTGATCGGAGAGAGCCCCCTGTTCCTGGGCTTCTTGCTCAGTATCTGCCTGGAATGCTTCCTTGGACCGTGTGATGATCTTACCATGCTAATCCCTTCGTGTCATTGATCGAATACCGCTATCACGTCCAGCGCCTTGACGGAGCAAGGGACGCCGAGCAGCTCGGTAAGGGAGGGAGTGGTCCTTCCCCCGTCGCCGTGGACGAACTCCTTCACATACGTGCCGGACTCCGTTCTCACGCGCAAGGTCAGGTTCTCGCCGTCGAACGCTTCGACCTCGAGATCCACGATTTCCCGTATCCGGGCCAAGTCCGCGCGCCGATGGGCGACGCGATTTGGCGTCTGCTGGGTGATACGTGTACGCTTGAGCGATAGGATAACCTCATCAAGTTTTTCCTTATTAACTTTGCCATCTAGCAGTATCTGGGCGCGATACTCCTTTTGAGGCGAATCGTTCTTAATCTGGCGGACCTCGTCTCTGCTCGAGAATCGCAATCCCTCGACCTCGACGCGCTCCTTGCCGTTCTCGTTGATCTCCTGCTGCAATCCCACGAGATCGATGTGCCGCTTCTTCGGGTCCCTTATCTCGAGCACGAAGGGGCGTCCGCTGCCGAGCATGCGGGCATCGATGTCCTCGCGTCCCATGCCGTGGAAGAAGTGGTCCTCGCCTTCCGCTGCTTTCAACAGTATGTCCCCGATAAGCTCCTGCACCGATGTCTGGTACATCTTGCCTGTGTCATTGCACTTCCCGCAGCCCTTGCCGTGGCAGCGGTTGCACGGCCAACGGGTCTGCGGCAGCTCGCGAGAGAGCTTGCGGTAGCGTCCGTAGACGAATAACGGTGAGATATCGATGTCGACGTGGGCAAACCTGGTATCGACCAACGCCACCACGTCCGGCCTAGCGAACTCCACTTCCTGAGGGATTCGAGCTTGAACGGTCTTCCCGATCTCCTGGTTGAGCTCGGCCTTGATCGTTTCCGCTGTATCTTGCCCGACCTCGGACCAGAGCCGTTCCTCCTTCTCAGCTAGAAGAGGATCCACTCTCGTCCCGATCAGGAAGGTATCGAACTCCAGTCCCTGGAGCCGCTCAACCACGGAGTCGGCGAAGCGGGGCACCATCTCGAAGATCTCGTCGCAGATGGAGCACTTGACATGAGGGGGCAGTGACTCTTTATCTTCCAAGACTCGAGTGAATTGCAAGGCCATCCTGACGGACTCTCCTCGCTCCCGGTCAGATAGCCCCGTGTCGACGTGAGCGAACAGGCGGCCTAGGCAGTGGTCGCATAGATCGTGCGCTAGAGCCTTCTCCGCCTTTTCCAACAGCTCTCTCATCGTCCCGCCAATAAGGCTTGGCTTAAAAGACCTTGTGCCTGCCGTTCCGATCTGAGGCCAGCGGAACGATCAAGGCTCGAAACCCATCTCCAGTATGCGGAGCTTGCCCCGGCTGCGCTCTAAGAAGCGGTACACCGTCGCATGCTCGGAGCCTCGGAGCAGCATGTCGATCGCCTTCCTGGCGACCTCTACTGCCTCGACCTGCCCGATAAGGCCGACCGTGCTGCCGTACACCGACATATTGACCCCGGCTAGATCCTCTATTATCCGGCGGGTCTTTCCTTCCGTGCCAATGACCCTGGCCCGCTGCCTGATCAGATGGTCCACCTTGCCGCCGACGTAATCCTTCATGTCGATTATCTCTAAGTACTCGGAATCATCGAACAAGCGATAGGCGTTCTGCGGCGAGAAGCCTCGACCGATCGCTTTCACGACGTCAATCGCCTTCAGACCGGCCAGGGGATCGTAGGCGTCTTCCTCCAGGACGATAACCTCGCCCTCCGCGTCGATCTGCAGCTTTACTCCCAGCCTCTTCTCGATGAATTCCTTGGTATCGCCGTTGGTGCCGATCAGCACCGCCACCCGATCCTTGGGGATCCGCACTGCCTTCATTTCTTCTCCCCCCTCATCTTCTTGACTTGAATCATGATCTCTTCGACCGGCTTGATCTTCACGTCCAGCGAGCGGAAGTAGCGGTTGATGTTCTCGATGTCCCGCCTTAGGTAGTCGTCGGCGTTGGGATGCTCGGTCGTCAGCGCCTGGCCGACATCGATGATGACCGGTCCAGCTTCCTCCATCAGGATGTTGTACTCGCTCAAATCGCCGTGCACCAGTTCCGCCTTCTGATAGGCGAGCCTGATGTATTTGAGGATAAGCTTGTAAGTCTTCGTCGGATCGTCCAGGATGACGTTCCGCATCATCGGGGCTGGCATCTGTTCAGTGCCGATGTACTCCATCAGCAGGAGGTTCTGGTGGAACTTGATCGGCTCGGGCACGCGGACCTTGGCCTTCTGCAGCCGCAGCAGGTTGCGGTACTCCTTGGTGGCCCAGGCCAAAATGACCTTGCGGCGGTTGCCAGTTATCCCATGGAACCTCGGGTCGGCCTCGATGTAGCGGGCGATGCGTTTGAACGTGGCGTTCGAGGTACGATAGATCTTCAATGCGAAGCGTTTGTCGTCCTTCGACGTCACGCGGAATACGTTCGCCTCTTTGCCAGTCGAGATCGGAAAATCGATGGATTCGATCAAGCCTTCGGTCATCAGCTTGTAGATGGCTAGCATCGCTCGCCGGTCGAAGACCTCGTCCATGGTCTTGCGGTCCTGGTCCTCTCTGGCGCCGTACTCTTTAGCTTTCAGCTTCTGAACGGCATGTTCGATGACGGCGTAAGGGTTGTCGTTGCGGGGCATGCTGGCCTCGTTATGATTAGAATACGTCCAGGCTCTTGGGCAGCACTTTCTTGCGGCTCAGGTAGCTCGCTTGCGTCTTCGTGTAACGGTATTTGATGTCCGCCTTGTCGTCCTGGAAGTCCCAGGGCTTGATGATCACCAGGTCGCCTTCGCGGATCCACATGCGCTTGCGGATCTTGCCGGGGATGCGTCCCATGCGAGCCTTTCCATCTGCGCACATGATCTTGATGCGGGAGGCGCCCATCAGCTGGTCAGCGATGCCGAACATCTCGCCCTCCTTCTTGTTGGGGTAAGGCGTGCGAAGGATCTCCTCCTCCGGGTTTGTCTCGTTGGGACGGTTGAAGGTATCTGGACTCAAGCTGAACCTCCGTGAGGTTAAATCCCTCAAGAATCAAGGCGATATATAAACGATGTGGTAATCGTCGAAGAGCGAATTGCTGTAAAAAGCGAGTCACCAGATATTTGTTACGAGGGGAGCTCACCGTTCGATGTGATTGAGCCGTTCATCATCCTAATATTCTGCTCGCGCTTGCTCGAAAGATCTCATCACCAGAAGATTGAAGATTGCTGGTCGCGGACGACGAATTGGGGGAATGGGGAGGCGAGCGCTAACGTTTAAGTATGTTTTCCGGCATCAACGCGACAGGCGAGGCTCCCGTAGTGTAGCGGCCAATCATGAAGCCCTTTCGAGGCTTCGACCCGGGTTCGAATCCCGGCGGGAGCACCACTATGCGTATCCAGACAAATATTTTTCAGTTTCAATTAAATCGTTTTTGCACTCTGCTTTAATTTTCTTGTTCCAAGCTTCTTCAAGCCTTCGTCCGGCGCTGTCGCAGGAAATTTGGGCATAATATCGCTGCGTCGTCTTCACATCGGCGTGCCCTAGCATGACGGAGACATCTGTCAAGAGGTTAGGATCCAACTCAACGCACATTGTAGCAAAGGTCGGTCGGAAGTCCTTGAGCTTGAAGTCCACCCCGCTGGCCCTTTCGATCCTTGCTTTCAGTTCAGTGAAGGCGTTGGCACTGTAGCATTCGTCCTTCCCTTTCTCACATCTTGGCACGAGAAAGGTGGCGCTGCTCAGCCCCTTAGACCTCACATATTCGCTCCTATCCTTGAGATACTGAAGGATCTGGCCCCGGTATTGGGGGAGTACGATGGCCTCGCGACATTGACCGTATGTGCCCTCTCCCTTGGGATGCCTGACATACAGGGTCCATTTCTTTGTGTTCAGGTCTTCCAGGTGTGCCAACCTTAGCTCAGACGGCCTTAGCCCAGTGGCGGGATAGCAGGCGACCAAGAATCTTGCTCGAGTACCGATCCATCCCTCAAGTTTGCTGGCCGCCTCCTGGATCCTAATAAGGTCGACCTCAGGTATCGCATGGATGGGCTTCTTCGTCCTCCTCGGCAATCTGAACCCCTCCCTCCTCATATTCTCGATCACAGGGTTCTTGCAGAACAGGAGCACACCATTCAAGCAATGCAGGTACTTCGCCTTGCTCTCTGGCTCGAATCCGCGTTCCTCCATCCAATCAAGAAAGGCCCTGACGTCCCCGGGGCTCGTTTTCTCTGGGTTAGTGTTCTCCATCCGGCCATCCTTCCCGAGCTCTCTCATCACCTTATCGATGTGCTTGAGGATCCTTCTCTCATTGGCGAGGGTCGACTTGCACACCATCAACTTCCTCTTTTCCAGATATCTTCCGATGACAGTCAGAAGGGGGTATCTGCCCAATGACCTCCCCTCCCTCTTCCTGCCTCTCTTATCACGCTTGGGGCGCCCTCTACGTGGGATATCGCTGGCGCCTCCAGAAAACACTACGTCTGGGGCACTATTAAGAACCATCTCCAAGCGGCAGAGCTGATGATAGGAACGGACCCGTTTCAGTACTCACCCGATCACCCCCGATGACCTTCCGCTTGTGCTCGAAGTCATATGATATGCCTCATTTAGCGAGACACTAATAATTGATCATATGGAGTAGGTATAGTTTGCGGTTTTTTGGAACATTATCAGCATAATTTGGGCAGATATTCACCTTCGGAAATGATGAGTAAAGCAATAATCTCAGGGATTTTTCATTAAGACAAGAATCGTAATCGATACCGTAATCAATATCGTATTCCCCATCGTAATCCGTATCGTAATCCCATTCGTAATCTCCAGTCGTAATCCACAGGGTTTCGCAAGAAGATAAGTATATTATAGTATGCAAGGTGGAAATATGACATCGAGGTGATTAAATGGCGTCAGAGAAACACAAGGCACCATCTAAGGAGAAATATGATAAGCATAATCCGGTGATTAGTTTTCGCTTGCCGCTCGAATTGAAGGAGACGCTTGACCAAAAAGCGGCTGAAGACGGCGTTGAAATATCAGCCTACATCAAGAAAATGCTGCAAGGCTTCAAAGTCGGAATTGATGATCTGAATGATGCTCAGTTCAAGGGATATCAAATGGGGGTCGAAGAGGGCTTTCAATTGGGGCACACGAAAGGTTATAAAATAGGTCTTAAACTTGGCCTTAAGCAAGGATATAACAAAGCTAAAAAGGAGTATGAGATAGCCGTTTATTGCAAAGGATGCTCAAGACTGATGACAATAGTGCCCAATTCAGAGATTCATCAGGAGATTGTTGACTTTGTTTTCAAGGAAGGATACTGTTGTATGGATTGTAGTAGAAGGATATGAAAAAGTCGCTATGACCTTCCATTACGCATTGCTGAAGACATCATCGACTCGAAGGAAATCAGAACTGATTGATGAAGAGGTTCATTGTGTGATCTATAGCTCGTCGACCGGCATCGCCTCATGGAATCAACGAATCCCACACTTTACTCAATCCTTGCAATCTTCCTCATCCTTGCGACCTGCAATCTCGCGCTCGCGCTGTTTACGCAGAATGTTGCGCTGCCATCCACCGGCGAACCCGATGTACTCCCGCTCTTCTTGCTCTCTTATCGCATCTTGACAAGCTGATGCCCACTGAGTCTGACGAGCCTTCTTCTGCTCCTCAGGTGACATCTTACCATAATTATCCATAACTCCTTGGCCTTCTTCGCCTTCTCGCTTACGTTCTCGTCCATACTACTTCTTCCGATATTTCTCCTTCTCTTCCCGCTCTTTGAGGAAATCGTACATCGCTGATGCCCACTGGGTCTGATGTGCCCTCTTCTTCTCCTCGGGCGTCATCTTGTCCGCTTTCTCCCAGAACTCTTGTGCCAAAACCTCTGGTGGTGTCTCTGAGGAAGAGTCAGACGAAGATGGAGAGGACCGAGTTCTCGCAGTGTGGTCCTTGCAGTCATCGCATCCCTGGGGGTAATCCTTGCATACTTTGCCGTCGGCGATGTCCTTCCTTGTGCCTTTTGCCCACTCGCCAGCAAAGCCGATATAATCCTTCGAGCGATAGTCAGGCTCCTTATAGGGCTCCGCGTCCACCTCTTCCTTTATCCGCTTGCCGGTCGTCTCAACCTCCTTGGGTATTGACAGTGGTTCTGCATGCTCCCCTGCCGCATATCTGCGGAGGGCGCGAGCGATGGCCATGTCCCCATGGACGATACAGAGCTCCTGCTCAAAAAGCGAGAGCAGGTTGAGGCTCTCCTCTGATATAGGTTGCATTTACTCAACCTCCCTTTTCTTCTTTTTCCACATCCCTCCGCCCAGGTACTCCGCGTCCTTCGGAGCCTCGAATAGTGGATATGGGTTGGCGATCATTTTCTTCAGGCGAATGTTCTCATCCTTTAATTCCCTGATCTCAGATTTTTCTTTCGACATTAGTCTACCTCCCAGACTATCGATTCAAGGTTCGTCAACCAGCTCCGCCTCCTGGAAATCGACGCAGCCCTGGCCGGTTATTGAGTCTACCTTTCCGATCAAATCATAAAGGCGAGATTGGAGACCAATCGCCCAATAGAGCGTCCGGTCCTCCCAGCCCTCCTCGTACTTGTCCATTATATTGTCAAGATCGAAGATAGCATCGCTTAGGTAGTCGCTGAAATCCTCCAGAAACTCGGCGACGAACTTCATTCTCTCATCGCTCTTGGCCGGGGGCATTATTCCACCTTCTCTGATTTGTTTCCCGGGTTTGCTTCAATATTTTTTGCTCAGTCATATCGGTTAGAATGGTTTAGCAGCTTATCAACATATTTAAGTATTTATTACAAGCATTTGAATTAGTCATGGGAGTAATATTAGAGCTTAATGAAATTTATAAGAGAAGGAAGAGGGCGGGTTTGAGCCAGACACAGCTTGCTTCTATGGTTGGCATCTCCCAGTCGCATTTAGCCAAGATTGAGAAGATGAAGGTTAATCCGAGCTACAGTCTCGTTGCCCGAATATTCGATGCTTTAGAACGAACGCAGAAAGATGAGTGCTGGCAATACATGAGTAAAGATATCCTTTCAGCACACAAAGGAGACGAGGTCAAAGACATCGAGTTGGAGATGAAGAAGAGAGGGTATTCTCAAGTTCCAGTGTTGGATCAAGGTCAGCCAATAGGAATGCTGACTGAAAGGCGAATACTAGAAATGAAGAAGCCATACGATAAATTGCTTGTCGAGGATGCAATGGAAGAGGTTGCTAGAGTTCCAAAGGAGACCAACTATTCAAGCATCATTCCATTACTCAAGCAATTCCAGGCTGTCCTGGTGCAAGATAAGGGAAAGATGGTTGGCATTATTACGAACACTGATTTGATTGGGCATAGGAAGAAACCGAGAGGGCAGGAATGAGAATCGAATATCAATTCGATTAATGGGATTACAATAATTAAGCTACGCCCTCCTTGGAATCAAGACTTGACTTCATGACATCAGTCGTCTATTTTTGAGAAGACAAACATCGTTTCAAGGGCAGTTGCGTAGCATGTCGACATCGAATCAACTGAAATCCTTATTTCTTCGTAAACCACTCCGAGTCTGTAAGGAGCTAGAGATGGGGAGAAAGGAGAATAATATTAGTGAGGAGTACTTTCTGACGAAATCATCCGTCGCCTCGAACAGAAGATTGAACAATAGACTCTCCGCCATTTCTTCTGGGTATTGACATGGCTAGGGAGCACACTTCAACGGAAGAAACATTGTCTACTGAAGAGCCTGGGAGGCTTGACCTTCGTTCGCAGACCATTGCCGAGGATAAGCTCCAAGATCTCTTGCGTCTCTTTCCTGAGATCCGCACTGAGAACAGTTCAATCGACTTCATGCGTCTCAAGGCAGTGCTCGGAGAATCAGTGGACATAGGAAAGGAACGTTACGGCTTCACATGGCCTGGCAAAACTGAGTGCTTCAAGACCATCCAGGCATCCAGTCTTAGCACGCTCCGGCCTGCATCCCATGAGAGCGTTAGCTGGGACACAACGCAGAACCTGATAATCGAAGGTGATAATCTCGAGGTCCTCAAGCTGCTTCAGAAGTCGTATCTGGGCAAAGTTAAGATGATTTATATCGATCCACCGTACAACACTGGAAATGACTTTATTTATCCTGATAACTACACCGAGAGCCTCCAGACCTACTTGGAGTACACGGGTCAAGTAGACTCGGAAGGCAAAAAGTTCGGTACGAACACAGACACGGAAGGCCGTTTTCATTCGAAGTGGCTTTGCATGATGTATCCAAGGCTCTACCTAGCACGGAACCTGCTGCAAGAGAATGGTGTGATCATGATCTCTATTGATGATCACGAATTCGCCAATTTACGACGAATGTGTGACGAGGTCTTTGGAGAGGAGAACTTTTTAATTACGCTTGTTTGGCAACGACGCCAAATGGCTGACAGCCGGAATGAAGATAGAGCTTCAACAGATCATGAGTATGTTGTCTGCTATAGAAGACAATCAGCGAAATTGAAAGGAAACCCAATAGACAAGACGAAGTATTCGAATCCAGATAACGACCCTCGAGGGCTTTGGTTTAGCGCCGATCTTACTGGCATTGCGAATAAAGAGGAACGTCCGAATCTCCATTACGATCTTCTCAACCCGGAAACAGGCGTGGTTTATCCACCATCCCCCACTCGGGGCTGGTCCTGTGCTCGAGACACGATGTCTCAACTTATCACAGAAAAGCGCATTATCTGGCCAGCGAAACTAGATGGAAGACCACGATACAAGAAATTTCTAAATGAAGTTACGCGTCACGAAACGGGCTTTTCATCGTGGTTAGATGATGTTGGCCATACGACTGAAGGAACCAAAGTTATTCAGGAGCTTTTCGGAGAGAAAGTGTTTCCTTTCTCAAAACCGATGAGCTTACTGGAGACTCTGATAGATCAGGGAACTGAGGATCGAGAAGGGCTCATCCTCGATTTCTTTGCAGGATCTGGCACAACGGCCCATGCGGTCTTGAACTTGAATAGGCGGGACGGAGGTAGTCGAAAATTCATTCTTGTTCAGCTCCCAGAAGCAACCGGCCGTAAGGACTTTCCCACGATAGCTGAGATAGCAAAAGAACGTGTTCGTCGCACGATTAAAAAGCTCAATGACGAAGATAAGGGCAAGCTCGATATTGAGGGTAAGGGTAGGCAGGATCGCGGATTCCGCGTATACCATCTGGCAGAGTCAAACTTCAAGCCATGGGATGCGGACGCCCCCAAAGATGCCGCCAAATTGCAGAAGCAGCTCTTCGAGCATGTATATCACATCCGCAAGGACCGGAGCGCTGATGATATATTAGCCGAAATACTGTTAAAGAGCGGCTACCAGCTGACAGCGCCTGTGGAAACCTTGGTCCTTGCCGGAAAAAGGGTCGAGTGCATAGCGGGCGGCGCTTTACTTGTTTGCCTTGACCGTAACCTCACGCTCGATGTAATCCGTGCAATGGCTGACCGGAATCCCGAGCGTGTCATCTGCGTGGATGAAGGCTTCGCAGGAAATGATCAACTCAAGGCAAATGCTGTCCTGGCGTTCAAAACAAAGAATGTGACAAGTTTTAAGACGGTGTGAGGGCGGAACTTGAAACTCCAGTTCGATCCAAACCAGCGTTTCCAACTTGATGCTGTTGCTGCTGTCGTTGACCTTTTTGAGGATCAACCACAAGATTTGCCTGAATTCGCTGTCGTGAAATCGGGGAAATGGGGAGGATTATTCGCCCAGCAAGAAGGTAATATCGTTGGCACTGGAAACCAGCTCCTGCTGAGTGAGGATCGGATTCGGCAGAATCTCCGACGCGTGCAAAATAGCAACGGCATCGAGGTTGATGACCCGAGCGCACGTCCGGATGGATGGGAAATTCGCGATCCTTTGACAAATCAAAAGCGGTTATGTCCCCAATTCTCTGTAGAAATGGAAACGGGCACAGGCAAGACATATGTATACCTCCGCACTATCTTCGAGCTCTCTCATCGGTATGGGTTCCAGAAGTTCATTATTGTCGTTCCGAGCGTTGCAATCCGCGAGGGGGCTCTGAAGAACATCGAAATCACCTCCGACCATTTCCATGCAATCTACAATAATCTGCCCTTTGAGTACTTTGTCTATGATGGCAAGAAAGTGAGCCGACTGCGGCACTTCGCATACGCTAATACACTCCAGATCATGGTCATCAACATCGACGCTTTCCGCAAGAACTTCACAGGTACTGAAGAAGAGAGAAAAGGCAACGTCATTTACAAGGAGAGTGACAAGCTCTCAGGCCATCAACCCATTGAATTCGTGCAGTCTGCTAGACCTATTGTAATTATTGACGAACCTCAGAGTGTGGATTCGACAGATAAGGCACAGGACGCTATTAAGGCCCTCAATCCCCTGTGCGCACTACGCTACTCGGCCACGCATCGCAACGCATACAACCTCGTGTATCGGTTGGACCCAGTGCGGGCCTTTGAAATGCGACTTGTCAAACAGATTGTTGTGGCAAGCGCAGCCGCACAAACCATGGCCAACAACGCGTTTATCCGTCTGGAGAAGATTGATTATAAGGCTGGCATCAAGGCCAAACTTAGAATACGGGTTCAGGGAACAGATGGTCCAAGGGAGAAGTCCGTTTCGGTGAAGCAGGGCATGGATCTCTACGCTCTCTCCAAGGAACGGGCCGAGTACGCACAGGGGTTTTCTATCGCTGAGATCAATGCTGAGCCGGGGAACGAATATATTCAATTCACGAATGGTCAGACCCTAAGCCTCGGTGAGGAGATGGGCGGCATGCGCGAGGAAATCATGCTGGCTCAGATCAAACACACTATCAAACGTCATTTGGAAAAGGAGCTTCAATTGCGCGGCCAGGGAATCAAGGTCCTGAGTCTCTTCTTCATTGATAAGGTGGCGAATTACCGGGAATATGATGAGCAGGGGCAGCCCCTGAAGGGCAAGCTCGCCCTGGCTTTTGAAGAAGAATTGGCTGCGCTCGCGAAGGATACGCGCTATAAAGACCTCACCTGGATGAATGAGCGCATAGAAAAGCTTCATGACGGCTACTTCGCACAGGACAAGAAGGGGAGGTTTAAGGAGTCCAGAGAAGGGCGCGATACAGAGGCCGAGGACGAGGTGTACAACCTTATTATGAAGGACAAAGAGCGGCTGTTGTCATTGGAAGAACCTTTGCGCTTCATTTTTAGTCACTCGGCACTCCGCGAGGGGTGGGACAACCCTAACGTCTTCCAGATTTGCACATTAAACGAAACGAGGAGCACCGTTAAGAAGCGCCAAGAGATTGGTCGCGGCCTGCGTCTGCCTGTGAATCAAGCTGGGGTTCGAATCTTCGATGACTCTGTCAACAAATTATACGTTATGGCAAACGAGAGTTACGAGGAATTCGCAAAGAAGTTGCAGATGGAGTACGAGGAGGATTGCGGGGTTACTTTTGGGAAAGTCCCCCTGAATGCCTTTGCCAAATTGGTTCATGTGATCGAGGGGACTGAAGTCCCAGTCGGACTTGATGCGGCGGAAAAGATTCGCGAGGCACTTGTGAGGCAGGGCTTCCTCGACGAAGAAGGGCGAATCCAATCCACTTTCGAGCCAAAGAAGAAGAATTTCAGGCTCGAACTCCCCGAGGAGCTTGGCAGCCTAGCGTCCGCCGTTGTCTATCTGCTATCATCGTACCAATTACAACGCCATATCCAACGTGAACAGGACGATGGTCCAAACCGACTTAAAAAGGAAGTGACACTAAGTCCTGAATTCAAGGCACTCTGGGAACGAATCAAGACCAAGACCAAGTACCGCGTCGAATTCGAGTCAAATGTGCTTGTGGAACGGGCAACAAATGCTATCAAGAAGATGGATCGAATAGAGAAGCCCCAGATCCGAGTCAGTGCAGGGTTACTTGGCATTCATAAAGGGGGGGTTATCCCAACTGCTGTGAGCGTTGCCGAAGATCAAGTGGACCTTTCGGATCGGCCCATGCCAGATATCCTGGCATACCTCCAGACCGAGACGGACCTAACACGTTCGACGCTAGCCCGCATCCTCGAGGAATCAGGGCGGTTGCCGGAGTTCTTTGACCACCCCCAACGATTTATGGATGCTGTTGTGGGAATACTGAAGAACGAACTCCATAGGCTTCTAGTTGACGGGGTTAAATATGAGCGAATTCAAAGCCATGGACCTGAAGCAGAATGGGAGATGATGCTCTTCAAGAACGAGGAATTGATCAACTACCTCACCGCGCTTCAAGTCAACAAGTCCGTCTACGAGTACATCGTCTGTGACTCTGAAGTGGAGTTCGAGTTCTCAAAGCGTCTCGATGAGAGAGAAGACATTAAGCTATTCGTCAAGCTCCCGAATTGGTTCGAGGTTGACACGCCAGTCGGCAAGTACAACCCTGACTGGGCCATCGTAAAACACGATGATAAAACTCTTTATTTAGTAAGAGAAACCAAGGGAACGAAAGATTTCTTTAAGCTTCGAACAACTGAAGCCGACAAGGTTCGATGTGGGGGAAAACACTTCGAAGCACTGGGCGTATCATTTGCCGTTGTGACAAGTCCGGACGAAGTATGAGCGGTTATGATTTCTAGGTATGCTCATGCTGGTGGGGGGTTCTGAGAACAACAGCGAGATTTCTTATCTTGCACCTTCAACCTCACAATATGATCGAAGATATTTAGTGGGTTGGCGAGCAAGGTGAGAAGGCTTTCGCTGGCCTATGTAACAGGCTCGATTGTGAATATCTCCATCTAGCTGAGGATGAAGAAGGGTTTTCTATGAAGATTTAAAAAGACTTTAAGAAGTGTCCAGATTTCTTGTCAACATCCTTGATATCGCTACAATATTATAGAAGTGAAAACAAAAGAAAAAGCATTTGCAGGCAAGAATGGAGTTCTCGGGCGCGTTCCAGCTTTTGGAATTTACTATTGAGAATTAGAAAGAATGCAGAATTTCGAGGATCATGTTGTGGAATGGGCACATAGTGGAGATGAATTCTTAGATGGGCGTGAATGGCCAAGAGTTATAACTGAGTAAAAGACTATATCTTTGAAAAAATGCCAGACGTTGAATATCCTTGTGCATCTTTCGGAATTGGAAGTGCATTCTCTTCTAAACTGAAACTTAAAGTCAAGGATGCTCTAGTCAAGAAAGGATTCTGGCAACTATTTTCTAAAATCGATCATATAGAGAAATTCTCCAGCAAGCTAAAGGACGAGTCCAATGTTCAATTTACAGGATTCCCTATTCTCTGTAAACAATATATCGATGCTTTAAGCATTGCTGGCCATCGTGGCTTTTCGTGCGTTTCCGAGAACCAATTTAGCATCAAATCCTATCCCTTAGAAAATATATTCCTGAAATTAAGCATTTCAAATTTCTCCAATCATATGATGATGAATGAATCGAATAGATGCTTCTTAGATCGTTGTGATTCGTCAGATATTCCTGATGTTTACGCACCTTTTATTGCTTCATATTTTTCGATGATTTCTGATTTCTGCCCATTAAAGGGGACGTGTAAGAATTCAGATAAGATTCTCTGCTTGAACTATTCGAAATCGATCTCAAGACAGATTATCAGAGAAATCGATGTCATGATGGGGTACGATATCTACTGCCCAATAACGACTCAAATCAAAGGCTTCAGCGAAGATTCCTGGTGCTCTTTCGAGCAAATTGAGGCTGAAAGCAACTTTGAAAGGGCATTTGCCCTATTTGAGCGGACGCTATATGGGCTTGCATTCCAACCAATAGGATATGAAAGCAGATTCTATTCGGTCAGAAATTCGTTCGATAATTCTACTTTATCTGCCGATCTTGCGTATGCTCTAAACGACATTGACGGGCTGCTTGCGGCTAGCTCAGATATTATTGGTCTCGCTGGAAGAGACACACAAATGAGGGTCGAAAAGACACTTTTAGAGAAGAGTCAATATTCTTCTACATCAGTATATGATGCAAAGAAAGCGACTCTTATTATTTCCCTTCTGCTGGAGGAAGTCAAGGAACAAGTAAGAATTATTACTGGATTAAAAGTTGATGTAGATCTAACGCTAAGACAGAATATTTCAATTCTAGACCGCAAGAAATCCCACGAACTGTTGACGACTTTTAAATCATCGCTGTTAAACACAGACTTTAAGGAATTCCTTGGTCTCTGGGCGGCGTCAGTATTGAATCGGACTGATTTCAATGAAGTCAAAATTTGCCTTTTCGACAGTTCTGTGATTACTGGTGGAACATTGCTGAAAGCTGTGAATGAACAAATGCAACTGGATCCGCAATTGAGGATCGAAACACCTCTATTAATTTTGTTACACAGAGACGCAAAACCGGCTCAACCATTCAAGTCATCAGACCTCCATTTATTAAGAATCTTATCGCGCACGAATTTAATTAATCCATCCGAGATTGAATTCACTGAGGGCCAATCAACTGATGGTTTGGAAAAATCAATTCAGAATTTAACAAAGGACGATACTATCAGACTAATTGTCAAGGATTTTGATGCCTATCTTGATGCCGAGGATGAGGTGAACCGTAGATTCTGGAATGGAAAGGAATGGCAGAATTTGCCAACAAATAAAGACGTTTACTCACTCCTAAAGGGAATAATCCTCGGGAAGAAGGATCTTATTTTCGCTCCACTAAGGCATTTCTACAGAGATATCAAAGAATATCGCAGCGTTTCAATATTAGTTTTTGATGGTTTAGGATATATACCTCTTTTCTGGACGACCCGTCTTGAGCATTTATCTACTGTTCTAAGAAAACCACTTCTCACAGGTTACGCTCTAAGTGTGACGCCATCACTAACGGCTGTGAATCATTGCGCATTGATTGCCAATGAAGAAATTCATGAGGATTACATGCTGCAAGTAGATTCCGGGGCTTCAGAAAATTCCATTACGAAAACACTCGCCAAATTCCAGGATTTTTCATATAGCAATACGATCTTGGATTGTAATAGAGCCCTGCTGAATTACACAAACTCTGGTGAGTTTATTTCTTATCATAAGCCAGACGGATCTAATTTGTCAAAGTGCATAAGTGAGGGCTGCGGATCAAACTACAAAATGGTCGATAGTTACGTGAATGCGATACGGGAGTGCCTGAGAACTGAAAAGAAGGTTTGCATATCCCAGGTAAATATTCTCGATAAATACCTTGAGGCATTCCAAAGAAGAAGAATTGCTGAGAACCCAAATGAGTATTATGAACATGCGAAAAATCTTGTTGAAAGCGCATTCCATACGATCGATGAGAATATCGAGCCGGAAAGGCTAGTAGTCATCGTTTCTGATCATGGATTAGGTTGGTGGAGATCAGAGAATTCTATCAGACCTTTTGAGATAGCTGAAGAAATCGCTAGTTGTATAGGTGGTCGATTCTCCGCTCCCAAAGATGAAGAGGGAGGAATAGATTTTGTCATTGAGGATAAGCCCATTCTTATGATGAAACCCGAATCTGGACCAAGAAGGGTTGCGTCAATCTTTCCATTAAATATTATGGGAGAAAAAATGATTTCAAAGATTAGATTTAGTGAAGGAATAACTAATTCATTTGACATTCGGCTCATTAAAAATAGGAGATCATTCGATCCGGGTTTGGTACTTGTGGCCAAAGATAAGATAATTGCGAGAAGAAGAGATAACGACAAGTATTTCGTTGGGCTTCATGGTGGAATAAGTGCCCAGGAAATGATAGTTCCTGTGATGTGTTTCTCCTATGATGACTGGATGTCAAGGGAGGCGATTCCCTGAAGATTGCCTGGTCAATCCAGCGGCATATGTCAACAAAAGGAGTTGTTACTATGTTGATGATGCTTTCTGGCGGCAGACCTGCAAAAGAACTCGAAGAAGTCTACTATGCGCGTATGTTTCATGTCCCAAAAGAGAGAGAAGAGTGTGAACAGATATTCTCGAGAAATGTTCAATTTGTGAAATACTATTTGGAAACTCTTGACGATGATGGAAAGCTATTGGAAAAGTACAGAGAGGAAGCATCGGATGAGAAAGGTGCTCAAGGACTTCTCTTTAGACGATCGCTCGAGAACATTCTAGCTTTCCAGGTTTTGATGGATTGCACGAAGCATAAGAATTTCATAGATCAAAAAACCCTTCAAAGATGCCTAGCAGAAGATCTATTGAAAAGGGCGAAGGTGGAATTTCCAGAGGAGTATGAGAAAAAGGTTAAGAACCTTCAAATAAACTATGGTTCGGAACAAGTTTGGGTATACCCCTGGCCGTCACTTGATCGTCTTTTGGAAATTGCCAGGCTCGGGGCTTTGGTCACGCGGGAAAAAGGCCGAATTAAAATCGAGTATGATGAATCAAGAATTAAGGAAGGTTCGCACGATGAGATGAGTCTTGAGGATTTTGGGATAAAGGTTCACTCATTGTATCATGATTTTCTGCTCAAAAGCAATGACAGAATAGTCTCAATTGATCCATTTCGAACAGAATTTTGCACCAAATATAAAGTGACTCGTTCGATTTTTGATAGGCTATTTAACGAATTGGTTAGAGAGGACGATTCTCTGACGTCCTTCTCAGGCAAGATTGGAAATGAAGAAGGAATCGAATTGGATACTGGAAGATTCGTGTATAGATTTACGTTGCAATAATAGAAATGGTGAGGATATGGAACAAAAAGACCGGTTGCCAAAGAAGGTGGAGGAGGCGCGAAATGCCCTATGCGAATTCATTATGAAATCTCGACAAATGGTTAACGGAAAAATCTTCGCTCTCCTGATATCTGAAGAGGGACTCGGCGAAAAGGGGCTAGTCAGAGTTCTCACAGAATCTGATAGAACAATAATCCCTCTGCCCGGGGAAGCTCTTAAAAACCATGATGTGGGCGCATTGAAAGGGGCTATATGGCAACGATTGAACTCAATCGATCAGACAGAGGATAAATTTGTATTAAGAGGAGATGCTGGACTTTGGGAGGTGCTGTTCGATGCTAAGAGATTCTTGAAAGGGTTGAGGCCAATTTTATTCCTAAATCTCACTCAGACTCCTCTTAACCAATGGTCATTATGGCGGACTGGAGTTGAAGAAGATAATTGCTCAATTTGCATCATATGTAGGCAATCTCAATGGGAATTGGCCAAGAAGGAGATTCCCGAAATTACTGGCTGCGTTATCGATCAATTTAGTCTGACCTCCTTTCTTGATCGGAATGATCTCAATAACCTGCCCGAAATAATCGGGTCATATTGTAATGAACTACCTACACCCGAACAGATTGAAATAATCAGATCAAAGATTGATGACAAGATCGGCGAGATTAAGGAACCACAGCTGGAGAACATTATCTGGAATGCACTAACGGAGGGATGTTAATGGTATTGCGAAATCCGTTCAATCCCGTTGCCGAAGAGAAGAGCTCGAATTTCTTTGTTGCAGAGAATGATCGAACAAAAGCATTCATGAAATATGTCCTCGAAGGAGTCGATGAAAAACGTCCTTGGACATCGATAATTGGGGATTATGGTCAGGGAAAATCGAGAATGCTCTTTTACATTTTGAACAAGGATGAGAATAGAAGGGATGTAGCATTCGCATTTGTATCAATCAAACACGTTGCGGGCAATATATCTGGTCAAGATATTAACAAAGAGCTTTTTGCGGCCATCCTAAATCACCTGATCGATGATTTGATAATCCGTTATAAGGATAGAAATCCTGAAATCATTGATGCAATAAAATCTATCAAAGTAGACTTGGTATCAGACGAACAAATAAGAAAGCTTCAGGAAGTTGCCAGAGAAAAACGTGAATCTGGTAACATCTCTCACGCGGAAGCTGTGGAAGAAGCTATTGCTAAACAAATTCAAAGAAAGATAATCGATGTTGAGACCTTCTTTAAGACATTTCTCCCAGGTCTCGTTGGGCGTCTAAGAGGAATTGGCGTAGATAGGATCTTTCTCTTGTTCGATGAGATGGATTACCTCAGTTATCCAGAAAGAAAGAGTGTGCTAAAGAGTTTCGTTTCTAAATTCAGGGATCCAATAGACGGGGTATCGATTGTTATTTGCTGCGCTTCAAGGGTATGGAGTGAAATGAGACGAGACTTCGTAGAATTCACCCAAGTTTATGATCCAATTGAACAAGGCATTAATATTATACCTAGATATGGATATAAAGACCTTGAGCAAATTGTAAAGAGGAACTTAAGTTCAATCAATCAAGAGAATCAAAATCCATTCAAAGAGACAACCCTACTTGTGATATCAAGATACTATTCGAATCTCAGAGACATGATAAAGATTCTTGAGGATCTATATCATGAATTCATTAAGAATCAAGATGTCGACATTAGCAGAATATTCCGGTCTAGATTGGAGAGTATCATTAATACTCCGAAGATAAAAGGTCTTGCCGAAGATACGCAAAACAGATTTTTCAATGATGAGTTAGGAAGGAATTACAGAGCTCAATTAGAATCGATTCTGCAGTCATTGGCTCTTGATTCAAGATATTATGAGGCCGATGAAACGGAGATTAAGAAGCTTATCGGTTCTGTGCTTGGTTCAGCGAAACACGTCACAGAAGTATTCAGTTTTTGGAGCGGGAATGGATACTTGGTGAGATCCGACGATGGCTGGTCTCTAAATGTTGATAAGTTCACCCGCCAAACTTATGTTCAGGAATGGGAAGCTGAGTTTCAGAAGAGATTGTGGAGAGTTAAAGACCCAGATACAATGGAAGTCTCAATTAAGGAAGCAAATGAAGAGTTCTTGGCTCTATCCAAAGAATATGATTTGCCTGAGGATTACTTTGAGACGCTAATCGAGGTGCTGATTGAAGAAAGAAGGATCGAAAAAAGACCCCAATCCATTAAGATCCTTTATTCCGAAGGAGACAATTTAAAGGACCAAATTGAAAGAATAATTAAAAAGAATAAGCAATTGGAGCCAGAAAAACAGTTAATTTCAATTATCCTGAAGGAAATTGTTGGAATTGGCGAACTCAATTCGAACATCAATGGATTTGTTTTTCGACATTCTGTTCTTGGTCGAGGCAGTACTTTTCAGTTGCCTGGTACAATCATGTTTCTATTGCCCCAAAGAGGAGCCAAGAAGGAGAAAATTAAGGAATTATTAGAGAAGAGTTGTAGCAGTCATTCGTTCGTGTATCTTCTATGGCCCTACGAAGACTATGGCGCATTGAAGTCTTTCGTCGAGGAGAAGCAATTCGAAGACGTCAAAGATGTACAGGATGTCAAAGTGAAAGAGCTAGAATTAATCCATAGTTCCCTTCCAAAAGGACTGCACGAAAAAGTGCGGGCTCTTGTGTTCTTCATGGGGCATAAAATTTCCATGATTAAGAAGGTATCAATGGAATCCTATCTTAGCTCAAGATCGACGATCCGGAGTGATTTGCCTGATGCGAAAGAGTATCTTGAGAAGATCGATAATGAGATAAAAGGAGGATTCACCAATTCAAAACTTCTAGCAGAACCTGAAGAAATAATGCTGAAAGATCTAGACATACGTATACCAATCAACAACAAAGAACTAAAGAATCTTGACCACGATAAAACCTTAATAATTCTAAATAAAATGTTTAATGGAGAGAGGGTTACCACATCCGATTTCGAAGCGAAAACATTAAAACAACTAGAAACCACCTATAATTTCCTAACAATAGGTTCGGATGCGACTGGGGAGAAAGACCTCGCAATGAAACCTGAAATCATCGAGGATTTCGGCGGTAAAAAGGTTCCTTCAATTGTTCCTCAAACGATAAGGTGCATTCCAAATGATGTTTTTATTGAAGAATCTGATCTTCTTTTATGCATAATGAAAACTACAGGTGGATTCGATGTGGTCGAAAGTAATCTTAGAAAAAGAGCGAGTAGCTATTCAATGGCACTACGCCCTTTGTTAGAATCAATTCAAGAAAGTTTCCCCGGAGTATTAACAAGCCAATTGAAGAATAATGTGATGTCGTATCGACAAGTCGAGGATGTATTTTCAAAGACATCTATTGAACGGGATATCGGATTTGTAATTCCATTCATCAATGCCCTGGAAGATAAGGGGTTACTAAGTGAAGCCAAGCCCGATAAGATTGTGAAGGAAGCAAATAATCTCAAGGACAACTATCTCGAGAGTCTGCTTCAAATAATTGGGAATAAGAAGGAAATGGCGGCAGCTCTCGATAGCATATCATATTCCTTTATTGTGGATCAAAAAATCGAGTTGCGAGAGCGAATTAAGGGGATCGAATTCATTGCAGAATCGCATCGCAAGAGCCTCGATACCACCCTTCGCTCTATTCCAGACAAACAAATTTCAAAGTTGCCAGATGTATTATTCGATAATGTTTCTGAGAAGCTAAAGGCCGTGATGAACACTGCGATCCAACAGAATAAGGTCGCAATCGATATGAATCGTGCAATGGCAATTTTTCAAAATGCCCCGAAGATCGAAGTCAAGCTAGGTGAAATCAAGAATAATTACGAACTCCTGGCTATGAATATCAAGACTATTCATACCTCAATTGATGCCATTCCGAGAGTAATTAAGAAGAAAGAGGAAATCGATGATTCAACCTTAATGAATTTCCTAATGACCGATGATCCAAAGGACTCGATTTCAAAGATCGGTGAGGTAATGGAACTGATTAAGAGGACTAATCGCAGCAGGGATCAAATCGAGGACGATTGGGTTGACCTTACATCGGATTTGCTTGGTGAAATCATTGCCAAACACCAAATTACAGAAGGAATGGAGGAGATATCAAAAATGCATAAGGTGGCGTTCTTCTCTCCTTCTTATGACAGGACGAAACTAGAAGAGATTAATACGAGGATTCGGGCATTAGGCGTCAACAGAAAGCTTCTAACTATTGAATCTCAATTTCCAATGGATTTCGCTTCTCTAGCAGTGAAGTATGTTCAAGAAATTACCGTACAGAATAGCTTGAGGGAAGCATTAAGCGCAAAACTTCAATCCCGAATTGACGATTTTCATGGGAGAGCAAAGAGAAGTGTGGAACCATATTTAAGCTTCATAGAAAGACGCTCTCCCGAAGTGAGAAAAAGTATTGACTCCGTCGAACAAATCGATAGATGGGCTGAAGAGAAACGGCAATTGATTAAGAGAGGGGCCTATTCAAGATTCGGCCAGGAATTAGAAAGCGAGTTTGAGGAATTAGTGAAAAGAGAAATCACAGTTCTCAGAAAGAAGATTATCCAGGTTGTACCAGATAATGAAAAGAGACTTCTCATTGAAACAATTGCGGCAAAGGAATCAGCCACCTTAATAAAATACATCAAAACTCTTTATTCGAATAAACAAGACTTTGAAAAGGGAATCGAAATCCTTTGTGAACTTGAGGAATTGGGGTTGTTGTGGAGGGTCGATTAATGGCAGAAGATATCGTGCTAGGAAGATCCCCTTCGAGGACGAGGGAAGCTGGAGTGAGAGCCGCTGCCCTGTTTGGAAGGGATCTAGAAAGTGACCGTAATGTATTTTTCGACCTTGCCAAGCCACATGTTTGCCTTGTAACTGGCAAACGAGGGTCAGGAAAATCCTATACACAGTCAAACATCATCGAGGGAATTGCGACCCTTCCAGAGGAGGTTAGAAGTGGTATTGCCGTAATAGTCTTGGATACAATGGGAATATTTTGGTCTCTCAAGTATCCAAACACAAATAGAAGAGAGCTTGAATTATTGAAAGAATACTCACTATTGGCCCACGGAATAGATGTCGACATATTCGTTCCACAAAGATTAGAAAGGAAATACAAGATGAAGGACAAATTGTTCTCTATCGCCACTTCAGATATTTCTCCAGAAAGTTGGTGTTTGACATTCAACTTGGATCAAAACTCTCCTCTTGGAATAGCCTTAACCAGAGCTGTGAATTCTTTGAGGAGAGATTCTTCAGCTTATGACGTTGATGACATTGTTGAAGAACTCAATAGAGATCAGCGGGCAGCTACCTCAACAAAGGAGGCTCTCGAGAATCGCCTAGAGGCAGCTAGCAGTTGGGGCGTATTCAGCCGGCAAGGAATGTGCGTTGAGGATTTCATTCAGGGAGGAAGAATCAGTGTAATCGATTTGTCAGAATTGTACTATTCCGCTGAAACGTGGAATGTTCGTTCTCTCGTGGTCTCATTAATCGCGGAAAAGGTTCTTAGCTTACTTATGGAAAAGAGGAAATTATCTCAAATCGCGAAGGTCGATGGCTCTTTCTCTGGCATTTCAGACAAGTGCCCTCAAGTTTGGATGGTAATTGATGAAGCGCATCAATTCCTGCCCTCAAGTGGTGTAACGCCCGCAAGTTGGGCACTGAAAAGGATCGTGAGAGAAGGAAGGCAACCAGGTGTGTCTTTGGTTCTTGCCACGCAACAACCTGGAAAGTTAGATACAGATGTTATAACCCAATGCGATATTGCTATTACTCATCACATAACATCAAAACTGGATATCGACGGGTTGAACAAGATCATGAATACTTACCAAAAAGAGACAATACAATACTCGCTTAACCAACTTCCTAAGACTCCTGGCTCGGCACTTGTCATTGATGATACAAGAGAAGTAATTCAACCAATTCAGGTTAGACCGAAAATTACATTGCATGCAGGTGACAGCCCAGACATCCTTGAACGGGTATTGGACATCCTTTGAGGATTGGTCTATAGATCCAACCCCCCGATCTAAGTCGATCTGGCAATAGGTAGGAGAATCTTACTTTAGATCCCCTACGTTGGAAGTTGGATCCCTTAGCATCCAAAGAAACTCGTTGGACAAGAAACCGATCCTCCTCACTTTCTTAAACCTTCCAAGTTTCTCCACCCAATATGACTATGCCTTTAGGTGAAGGATTTGCTTCTCCAATAATTCTGTTTGTGTCTGTGTCCACAATAATAGAACCAGCATTACCGGGGATGTTCGAATGCAACTCTCCTTTTTGACCCATATCCATTACAATGGTCTGAGCAAAGTATCGGTTTCCATTGCGTGTGACATATTCCTATTCGATTGGGTTCGATAAGATTTCGTCAAGGTCAAGGTTGTTGCAGAATTCTAAAAGAATGAAAAAAGAGAATCCGCTTCAACGCCTGAAGGTCTTGAGTAATCATTCTTCCTTGATCTAAGAATCTCTTCATCCAATCGCCCTACTTCGAATGGGGACCACATTCCCCTCATCGACCAGATACAGTGAGCAACTGACATCGTTCTTGATCAAATCCTCGATCGCCGATTGGTAGATCCTCATTTGGATGGAGTATTCCTCCATCTTTTCTTTCCCGCTCTGCCCGATGAAGCGTCCAGTCTTATAGTCAACCACTTTCCAAGATCCATCCTTATTTTGGATAAGCAAATCGATCCTCCCTTTGTAGAGGTTGTCGTTCACTTTCGCCATGAATGCCAGCTCTCTGTGAGCGACCTTTGCGTCCTTCATCAATGGCCCAGCCACGAATCGCTTGTAAATTTCAGAATACTCTTTCACCTTCGTTGGATCATCGATGCCATACCTTTTCAATACAATTGGGGTATCCTTTCCGCTTAGAATCTCGTGAACGATATTCCCCCTAATGTTTGGGAGTTCGTCGACAGTCGTCCATTCCTGGCTGATTATTTCAGGGGGTTCGGTCTTCACAAATGCAGTCGATGTAACGCCCTCACCCCGGTTTCGAGAGATCATCGAAGGTGACAGGGTAGGATTTGATGGAGCGATCTCTATGTGATGTCCAGAGACAATGAATGATGCTATTTCTTCTTCAGTATGCCTCACCGATGCAGAGTTATCGCGTTCCTCGGCATCCAAGGCCAATGGATCTGCTATTATTCTCATTTCCAGATCTGGCTCCAAACACTTGAAGCCGTTGGTAACATCGTCAGGGCTTAGGTTCGTGGTTTCGATGACCCAGTTTATCCATAGCTCTTTGCTAAGCTCTCTTTCGTCAGGTGCGTGGCCGCACATGATCAAGTGATCTTTGGCCCTGGTCAGAGAGACGTAAAGAAGACGCTTCCGCTCCGCCGACTCCTTGCGTGCCCGCTCCTGCTCGATCAACTTCTTTGGCTGGGTACTCTTCATCTTGTGCCCGTCATTTTCGTCCGGAGCCTCCATACCCAGGCCGACTCCTTCGCCATAGATCAGCATCGATGAATCCTCCCTCCGGAAGAAGTTCATCTCTGGCACGATGACCACTGGGAATTCCAGTCCTTTGGCAGCGTGCACAGTCATTATCTTAACCGAATCCTCTCCACCACTAAGTTGGGCAAGACCCTCTTTCGCTGCTTCATCCATGCTCAATTGCAGCCAGTGCTTGAAATCGACCAGGGTGAGGAACCCAGACGATTGGGCGTTCCTAGCCATTGACAACAATTTCTCGATATTCGCTATCTTAAGATCCCCGTCCTTAAGTCCTCCATAAACAGCATATATGCTAGATTCCTCGAACAACTTGACCAAGAGCTGCGGCACGGTCAACCGATGCGCGTAATGGAGCCAGCACTCAATCCTGCGAACAGCTAACTGCATTTTCGCATCCTTGCTCTCTGCAGCATGCGCCTTCATCTTCTTCCACAGAGTGCCATAACCTTTCATGGCCATGAAGAAAAGTTGCTCATCAGAGAAGGTGAGATAAGGGGATCGCAAAATGCCGTACAATGATAGGTCGTCCTCCTCGTTGCTCAGGAACGCCAACAGGTTTCGGAGGTCAGCTATCTCTTGCCGCTCGAAGAAGCCCAGACCGGCATGGACGCGATACGGGATAGCATAGCGATCGAGAGCTTCTTCGAACTCGTGCAAGTGGGTCTTGGCTCGAAGCAGGATGGCGATATCTCCGTAGCCGGCAGCCCTGGGCTCATCCAGATGCTCCTTTCCATCGGCCGACCAGAACGCCTTCCCCGTTCCCTTCTCGACGATCTCCTGGATCTTGCGGGCTACGAACTCTCCCTCAGAACCGTTCGCATCGGGGAGGAGCAACAGCTCCACTGAGCCAACGTCATTCTTTCGGCGTTCGCAGACCTTCATCTCTTGGTACTCGAACTCCCATTTCTCCTTAACCTCGGCCATCAACTGGCTGAACACATGGTTCACGAAACCGATGACCTGGGGCGAGGATCGGAAATTAGTGTTCAAGTGAACGGACTCTCCTCCCAGCACTTTCTCGATCTTTTCCTGGAAGCTCTTGAACATGGAGACGTCGACGTTCCGGAAGAGATAGATCGACTGCTTCGGATCTCCGACGATGAACAGGCGTTCGCTGGCTTCCTCTCCTCCGGCCATCCTCCAGATGATGTCGCTTTGTATCGAATCTGTGTCCTGGAACTCATCCACCAGGATGTAACGGAATTTGTTAGTGAACTCCTCGCGGACCAACGCCTCGTCCTTTACGAACAGGTCGTGAACGATCGCGATCATGTCCTCAAAATCGATGGCGTTCATTTCGCGCTTCATTTCCTTGACGAAGCCCTGAAACTCGTGGAACACGAACTTCAAATCCACCAGCAGGGAGGCAGCTCTTTCGGAGAGGTCGTCGGAATCGATTTCGATGGCTTCGACCCCAATCCGTTCGAACGCCCTCTGCAGCGCATCGTAGGCGGCTCGGAATTGCGCTAGGTCCGGACCGAAGTTCTTCTCACTGCCCGCGCCTCTTCTGCCTTTGATCGCCTGCAATGACTTGATCGCCTGGCAGGTGACCTCGTAATCCTCATCTTTCCGAATATCTTCAAGGATCGGTTCGATGGATGCCAGGTATTTGCAGCCCGTATCCTTCTCGCTCCCATATCGCGCAGCAAAGTCCCTTAGTTTCTTGATGGCTCCGATGAACTCCCGGTCATCGAGGAAACGCTTCACCGCTTCATTCCGGCCTCTGATCGTCAACTCTTTCCATAGAGCCAAGAGCTCTTTCTTTGAATTGAACGAGTTGAGAAACTTGGAGATCTCCGAACGTCGCTCATAGATGTACCTGAGGCTCTCGCTCAACCGGAACATGGGAATGTCCGTTAAGAGGCGTATCAATGCCTCTTCGAGATGCTTGTCGATCGGTGGCGAGAGCAGCTGGTCCAATGCTTCAGAGAGCAACTCGTTCCGTTCCACCTCTTCGAGGACGCGGAATCGTGGCGCAACCCCGGTCTCCAGGGGGAACGCCCGGAGGATGTCGGCGCAGAACGAATGGAAGGTCGATATCTTGCACCAATTGATGTCGTCCTTTACCTTCTCCCATTGTGCCCCTTTCATCTTAATGACCCCTTCGCACACCTTGTGCTTCATCTCCGCTGCTGCCTTTTCGGTGAAGGTGACGGCCAGTATCTCGGAGACTGCAACGCCGCTCTCGATGAGGTGGATGTATTTTTCGACTAAGGTGAAGGTCTTGCCCGCCCCGGCGCCGGCGGTGATGCAAATGGATTTGGAGGAACACATCGCCTTCTCCTGCTCTTTAGTCATCATCGCCCTCACCTCCCAACCGGTTGGCGTCGGAGCGGCAGATTGCCGCATACTCGCAGCCATTGGGGCAGTTTGCCGGTCCAATATTGGGGTGGAACTTTCCCGCTCGCATCGATGCGAGATATGAGGTGATGAACTGGTTGGATTGCTGGATGATCTCCGCGAAATCCTCCCGGTACCTTTTCTTTTCCCCGAAGTAAAGCTTCAGCTCATCATCATGGTCTTTGTCCCCGAAAATGCCCTTATGGTCCACTTCCGACTCGCTCCTGACTCCGTAGTAGGCTCCGCCGATACCTTTCATTCCTTTCATAGCCGACTCTACCGCTTGAATGTACAGCGGCAGCTGCAGTGCGATCCCCTTCTCTATTGCAGAGACGGTGGCAGTGTACGCACCGGTCTTGTAGTCGATGATCACAAATCTGCCGTCAGCGCAGGCGTCGACCCGATCGATGCGGCCGTGCAGCCGAAGCTTCTCGCCGCCCAGGTCGATCTCCGCTGGGGTTGGATCGGAAGAGGGGTCGGCTTCACCCTCATCGACCGGAAAACCGAACGATAGCTCGAAGAACGCCGGGCTCAGGTTCGATCTGTTGGCCACTTCTTTCTTCAGGAACGCCTGGAGCAGGCCTTTCCTCTTGTCGGAGCCGAGCATGGTGGCCTGGAACGCCTGCCAGGCCGGTCCCTCGAACGCGTACCGGTCCAATTCTTCCTGCCCTATGCGCTTTATTCTGATGTTCATCTCGTCCAACTGTAATTCATTGAACCTGGTATCGCCTTCGTCCCTGAGCTCAGAGTAGAAGCGGCAAGCTATGCGATGGAAGAGCGAACCCCTGCCGGCCGGGGTCAGTTCCGTCTCTAGTTCCGGCAATGGCTCAATACCCAAGACATATCGCAGATAGTAGTTGAACGGGCACTTGGCGTACGATTCCAATCTCGATGGTGAGAAAACATTTCTTTTCGCCAGCACCGCCTTGAGTTCTCCGATAGTCGCTTCATCAGCGAAGACTCCGTCGTAGGGCGAGCGATAGTCCCCGACCCGCTCATCGCACTCCACGGCAATGCGATGGCATATTTCTTCTATGGGGATCTCAAGATCGATGCTTATCTCTTCAAGATCACGCTTCCGGGAGACCATCTCGCCGATGCGCCGCTGGCAGCAGACGGACGAGCTCTCTCTGCTTTCCTCGCCGAACGTCTGAAGATCAAACGCAGCTTCCAGGCTATCGAAGAAGTACGAAGGAACGAGTATGTTAGAGCCGTCCGATTCCGGTCGGCTGATGTATGTACGAACGTTAGATGAGAGGAGCGAGGATAAAAAGTAGAACCTCTCATGCCGGAGAAGATCTTCCTTGCTCAGCAGACCCATCTTGATAGCTTCCCTCTCCCTAATGAAGGAGTTGCTAGCGGCAAGGAACGGTATGTCCCCATCAATCATGCCAACGATGAACACATGATCGAAGCGGAGCAGGTATGATGCCCTGAGGCCAGTAACCTGGATAGCGTTTCTGTTCTCTGGAGCTTCATGGAACCCTTCGGCCGATGCCAGCAAACGCAGCTTGGCTAGGAACTCGCCCAATTCCATCAATCCTGAGGGAGCGATGGCTTCTCCCATTTCCATGGCGTCGAGCGCGGATAGGAATGAGTTCAAAGCACGAACTTCACGTTCGTACTGGAGATCGTCCTCCTTCTCCAAATTATCGAGAAGCTCGAGACGTAGGAGCAACTTTCGAAGCGAGGCGGTCCTCTTCTGGACGGTAAGGTCACCTTCAAGTATTGAAAGCTCATCGAATAACTGGCTCAGGCCATCCTTGACCCGCTCTATCTTCTCGAGCTTGAATTTTAAGTGCCTCGATGGGCCAATATACTCAGCCTCAACTATCTCATCCTGTGTCTGGGTCGCCAGTGAGTTTAAAGCCGAGGCCCAGGCTTCCCTGCCCCCGGTGATTGCCGATTCCAAGCTCGTTTCGTCCACTTCATTTCCGCGCAGGATGGTCTTCTTTCCATTGTGGTCGTAACTATAGCGGAAGAACGGCGAGCATATCATGCGGACAACGAAGTCTCGGTCATAGTTGGAATGAACCACGTCCAGGATGGAGAATATCGATGTGACCAGGGGAGATTCCGATAGTGGCGTTTCTAGATGCAGATCAAAGGGCAGGCCATAATCGTGGAAGACCTCTCGAACTAATGGTGCTGACTTGGATCGAAGAGGAAGGATGACAGCGATGTTGCTCGGCTCAGCCCCAGACCGAATGAGCGTCCTGATCTCTCTAGCCACAGCACGCATCTCATCTAATTGGTCTCGAAATACGCCCTTACCGATCATATCCAGCTGTTTCTTTGAGCTGGGCGAGTAGAACGATGCCAACGCACTCTCGGTTTCGCTGGGGCAACGATCCTCGAACTTAATGGCGCTCAACCAGGAACCTTCATCCACGAAGGCCTTGCTCTTGGAGGTAAACGGAAGGAGGTACTCCACCTCTCCAGCTTTGCTGATAATTGCCTGGATCAGGTCTTTCTCTATTGGCTTTGGTTCATACAATCCATAAAAATATATTCGGTCGATTTTGACTTGATCGTTCTCAATTATCTCATTAGTAACCCACTTGAGCATCAGTCCGCGATCGACCAAATGATTTGATGTGAGGAACTCGATGTAAAGATCGCGGATCCATCCCAGCTGCTCGCTCCGCTTGGAGCGGAGATCTCCGAGACATTGCGGATAATCGACTTGGAAATCCTGTAGTGTCTCGAGGAACGCCCTTATCTCCGGCACCATGGCCTGGATTGTGCCCCAGGCGCCGTTGAACAGCGTTAAGCGCTCCCGGTCATCCTCCAGGAGCTTGTACAAGATAAGCTCGATAATGTTCTGGTCAATCTGTATCTCCGAACGATTTAATGACTTGAAAAAGTAATCAGCCAGTTCGTTCAGAGTGCATACCGATGCCCCGAAGACAGGGATTCCGCGGTCGACGATAGAACGCTTGACCTCGTCACGGACGGCAGCGTCAGGGAGCACCAGGAAGGTTTTGAACGGCGCCTCCAGATATGATGATATGAAGTGATCGATTGCTTCGTCGAAACCATTACCGGGGATTGATCTTACTAACCTGATCTTGGCCATCCCGTGTCCACCATGTTTTATCATTGCCCGTAAGGTCAATTGGTGACTAACAGTAAATTATGTCGCAATTCTTTTGCATGATTGTGTTTCAAATTAAATTTTCATTTTAAGTCTATAAAGGACGATCGAGGCGGTCTTTAATGACTTTCCATTCCGATATCTTTGATTCTATAGAACGGGTATTCGCTGGCGAGGTGGATGGTAGCACCTGACAAGGCATGGTTCCTAGGGTTCCATTCTTACTTAGCTTGTCGAATAGCTTCTTAGCCTTCTTACCGTTAAAGAATATGAGATTGATTTCTGGGAATTGTACGAGGAATTCATTAAAATCGTTGGCAACTTCATGCGTTATGGCCGAATCCGAACTTCCGACTCGCTCACAAGTTTCCAGGACATCCCATAAGGCGATGTGTTTTCGATTAAGGAAAGCGACTCTTTCATCGTAGGAGTATGCCAACTCAGAATTGAAGATACCCAAAATAATCTTCCAAAATTGATTGCCCGGATAAGCATAGTGCTGTCTTCTTCTAAGTGATTCTTCACTAGGAATGGAACCTAAAATCAAGACTCTGGAGTCTTTATCAATTATAGGATTGAGGCAATGGATTATTTGAGTCATTCAATGGACTTCAATCATTATTAGATGCCTGGGTGCTTATCATCTTTTTCAAACTTGAAGGTTGAGTAAAGGGTTCGCCTTTCGAAGCCTGAGTCGTTTCGATTTATAAGAGTTGTCGAATGTCTGGTCCAACCGGGTAGTGTTCCCAGGCGGCTACCTATATAAAGAATTAAACAATCATAATACTGGTTTCACAAATGTCGACCAGAAGATACTAAAAGATGGACTGCTGCTTAGAGCGACGCTAATATCCCAATGTTTCAACATATCAGATCTTAGATCCCAATCACTCTCACCCAATTCACCTATGGCAAATTCGATGAAATGATTCTTGTTGATTTCATCTGGATTGCGATCATATAATTTTGCATAGAGTAAATTCCTATCCTCCCATTGTTGACCAGCTGCATACCAACTCTCTATACAGATTATGGCGAAGCCGATTCTTTCACTATTCAGGTTAGGTAAGCATTTCATTATCGATCTTTTTCGAGAATTTAGATCTTTGAAAGTGTCCATATCTGCAACGAGTATGTAATCTCCCAGTGCAGGATTAAACCAATTGAATAATTCAGATTTCTGGGGAGATATTTTTTTCCGAATTTCATCATCTAAGCTTTTTAAAAACATTTGGCGGTCTGGAACGGTACTTTCTTCCTTAATTCCTTTCAATTGCTTGGCGTATAGAATTATATTGACACGTTTGTATTTTTTTTCAAATTTCTTTCTTAATTTTTGGTCAAAGAAATCATAGTCAGCCCCACCCTCTACAAGAATATTCAATGTATGTGCGTTTTGGCCCATCATTGATTATACTCCGAATATATCATTAACAAAAATACTCTCAATACCAATATTATTTTCAACAAATACACGAACCTGGTCGATCTCTGCAGGCTTAACAACATTGGAGAACCCATCGGGATCGCGATGTATCAATAATAGTGAATCCAGCTCTATCCATTTTATAAATTCAGGATTATGGGTCGTAGTTATTATTTGGCGACTCCTTGCAACGCTCTTCATCATCTCCATAAGCTTGTTCATTAATTTGGGGTGCATGTTGCGTTCTGGTTCCTCAATTATTACTGGGTGCGAACCGCCAAATTCGGTAGCAATCATTAATGCAATGATATTTGCCGTTCCGTCAGAAATGAAAGGAGAATGTAAATAGCCACCCCTCCGTCGATCAAACGTTTCTTTGATTTTGAAGACCGTTGACTTGTCTTTGAAACTTTCAAACTGAACTTCTTTGACCTGTGGGAAAAATTGTTCGAGGATTCTCTTCAACTTTTGTCGATTCTTAGAATTGCTATTAATCTTCTTTAACACAATTGGTAAGTTTCGACCATCTTCTTCTAGGCTTGTCTTCGCACTATAATTGCATCCCTTTTTCAATACCTTCGGATCGAAATCGAATATCGATATGCCTTTAAAGATGCCTTTCGGATCAGGTATTGCTTTCGAGAATGCCTCTAATAGGCTGGCTCCTTTTTCAAATCGTTTTTGAATGTTTGCTGCATCATTGGCCATGCTCCAAAGGACTTCACTGGCATAGTCCTCAACAATCAGTTCGCCATCACTATCTTGTTTCATTCTTGACACTTGGGCTTTGAAATCGGGTTTTTTCGTCCTATGAGTTCCTGTGATGGTAACTCGAGTAATCAACGATTCTGATCCATATCTTCTTTCATTTTTATCATATAGAATCATGCCTCCAGTTTTTGGATGAACACCAGGATATGTTTCCTGATTTGAACATATTATGGTTATCTTCTCAACTGTCTTTGCGATCTTCTCCATTTGGGGATCGAATTTCAGTTCAAGTTCATACGAAAAGGAATCGAGAGATGAAACAAAATCGATACCTTCCTTAATACTCAAAATTCTGAGTTGGTTATTCTCATTTTCTTTGACATTATAGCTAACATCGATGGAAAAGGTGGTTGGCTGTCGATATTTTATTCCATAATTAGAAATATATTCTATTCCGCCTTGCAACGAAATCGCATCTTCAATCCCAAAGTCTTCGACATCTCTTAGAAATCTAATAACCTGGGTTAGATTAGATTTCCCTGAGGAATTGGCCCCTATTATGACATTGAAATCTGTAAAGTTTATGATGATATCCTTGAAACTCTTGAAATTTCGAACTTGGAGCTTTTCAATTCTAATATTTACCACATCTATTACAACGAATTGCATCTACTGTATTTGATCTCTCTTCCAATTAAGAATTCATTAGTCTGGATTACTCGAGGGGCACTCCCAGACGCGTCTGAACCTCACCGCACCCCAGCTAGACCAATAATCCGACAGTACTCGAAAGGATACCGAGTCGGAATTCAATCACTGCCTCAATTCCTCCCCTTAAGGGAAAGTCATAAGAATGGACACAAATTGATTACGTGCAGAATTGCAGCTGGAGAGATTCTTGCCCTCCTTCTTTAACCGAAGAAAGAGGCATCCACCTTGTCTAGTATCTCCGTAATCCTCTTGCTGTCTGCTCTGGCAGCCAGATAATTGCTGTAAGATTTGTAGGCCTCATCAAGTAGCTGGTCATAAAGTAGGATTCGCACATGGTTTGTGGCAGCGGTTGTCTTTCCGTTTTCCTTCGACTCCGCATCTACCCAATTCACTGGCGTGCTTCCTATGATGCATACGACCTCAATAGGTTCGTCTTCTCTGCCAGCATCGATCAGGATTCGCCTGAGCGCTGTCTTGTATCGCTCGACTTGCTGGATTAGGCTATGACTATTCACTGGCACACCTGGCTTCTTCAATTCGATTATCACATTTGCTCCAGATGCCTTTTGATAAAAGATATCGATGCGTCCTTTCTTTTCAACGCTGCCGGCACTTTTCTTTAACTGATCGAACTTAAGATTAACCTTCTGTTCAAGATGTGGCGTCTGAGTCGCCCTTTCCCAAGAGGGATCGAGCAGCCAAAGATATTTTCCGATATATTGCTGGATTACCTTTTCTTTTGCTTCGGCACTGACTTTCTTCCTTAGGGCGTCGATTATATCGACCCTTTGTCTTACGAGCTGATAATAGATCGCCGCTTCGATGTCGTCAGTATCGCTGAAAAGCTTCCCCAAAGCTGTTAGGTCGTTCTCCGTTAAATCTTCAAGGGCATCCAGATTATGTTTGAAATTATAGATTTCAAAAGCCAAAATGCTACTCTTAATGAGCTCCGCCCTCTGTTCGTTGCTTTCAAGAGCCATTTTATTTATTTTCCCGAAAAGCCCGACGGCTCTTTTCTTATACGAATCACCCAGAGCATCGTACCATTCCTTAACTGCAGGGTCTTTTGTTGCCCTCGCAAGTCCTTCAGCAGAGCGCTTGTCCCCCCACATCGTGGCGATATGGGATAGTTCATTGTCGACAAACTTTAGTAATGCTTGGTATCGAGGGTCCTCTTCCTTTATCGTCTGCCTGTTGGACGTCGAAATATCCTCCTTCTCATCGATGTCGAGGAAAGGAGCATCGAGCTCTCCAATCAGATAATCTCTATAGAATTGACCTTCCCTGAATTCTGAGAGCACGTCCTCTTGGCCTAGCTTCCCTCTTACCATGATCACAATCTTGTTTAGATTCTCTCCGAACTCATCCATGAGGTCAGATGGCATTTCGACAGAACCTATCCAGCCTTTGACCTCAAAGTCTCCAACGCCTTCCACTTTTACGGTGCCGCTGCGTTGCTCATTCAACTTCAGTTTTGTGTTGTCGCAATAAGTGGCGAATTCCTCCGAGCCCTCTCCATATCGCCACATGTATTGCAACTTTTTGAAGTAGTCCCTGTCCGCGATTGTGATCTCAGTTCCGTCCACATACACACGGAATCCATGCGCAGGGCCAATGATTGCGAACCTGCGAGCAAGGCGCTTTCTCAAGGCTTGCGGGGTTCTCTTTGCGTCCTTCTTCAGCCCTCTTAGAACAATCACAGTTCCTTTTTCCTTTACAATGATGTCTCTTTGCGGAATATCAATTGGATGGTAGACACCACTCGCCGATGCCTCTCCTTTCGCCTCCTCTCTAATCTTCTGCTCAATTGAGCGGGCATCCATAACTAGTCCATTTTTCACCCCATTCTTTGTGGTATGGATTTCGACGATATTGGCGATTGAAAACAACGACAATTTACCAATTCCTTTCCTTCCCAAGGGCTTTCTCCCCTTTTGAGTTAAGGGCCCTTCGTCCTTATCCAGTCTCTTCTGGTAGCCAACAGTTAGATATTTGCCATTGATGTCCTCAAGGGACATGCCCTTGCCGTCATCTTCGATTGAAATAGAATCATCTTGATTGAAGGTGACCTTTACAACGCTAGCGTCAGCGTCCCAGGAATTTGCGACCACTTCGGAGAGAACTGCCGGTGCATTGCTATAGAGCCCGATTCCCAGATGGTGCAGGATATTCAAGCTCATCGTCATGCTGTATTTATCTTTCTCATTTACCATATTCCACCCTCCGTTTCAGAAATGATCGCCATGCCGATCGCTTTGCCGAGTTCGACAGGAACGGCATTGCCAATCAATCTCGCTACCGTCTCGTTTCTTGGAATCTTTCCAGGTTCAGTGAAGCGATAATCCAACGGAAATGATTGTAGCAAAGCACCCTCCCTTAGCGAGATTGGCCTATCCTGATCGGGGTGCCCGAAGCGACCCGATCCATAATTGTAAAATCGAGTTGTAATTGTTGGTGATGGCTCATTCCAAGACATCCTTCCATAGACTGGCGTATACGACTCCCCTTTAGCATTCTTGTGACAATTGAGTCTCAGGCTCTCGGGCCAATCTTTCCAGCTGCCTCCTGGTCTTGAAGACCTTATGCGTAGGAGGTTCTTCGTTGAAAGACCCTGGCATGAATGGAGGGTATCGGTTTTTGACATCTCTCCAGCACTAAGCGGAGCAAGATCACCGATCGCGTTACGAACTGTAACGAATACGCTCTCCTGATGAGTCTTCTTTAAACATCCAGCCTGAGTCCTCCTTGAGGCAAGCAGCACCAAGCGCCTTCGCCTCTGTGGAACACCAAATTCTTCGCATTTTGCGATAATCGTCGAGTAGTTGTAATTTAGGTCCTCAAGGACGGAAAGAAAGTCTTGGAAAGGCTGATTCCTCGCCAACGCTGGAACATTTTCCATTGATACGACATCTGGCTTTACTCCCCGGATCAATCTTGAGAACTCCTTGAGAAGGTTCCATTTCTCATCGGTATCTTTCTTTACTCCCTTCCGATTCGACAGGGCTGAGAATGGCTGGCATGGAGCACAACCTACAAGAACTTTGATGTAACCTTTTGGATAAAGGGCAAGAATCTCCTTCCCAGTCACGGCTCTTATGTCTTTCTCGATGAACTTGGCTCCGATGTTGGTATGATAAGGGTATCCGCATGCTGGATCGCTATCGATGCCGGCCACGACATCCAAGCCCGCAGCCTTTAGGCCGTAGCTCAGTCCTCCAGCTCCACAGAACAGATCAACCGCAGCGATTGCCACGAAGCCGTTATGGCGTAGGCTCGAGATAAGCTTTCTCTGCAGCTTTGCGAATTAAGATCTCGCTTACCCAGGAAATTACGGCGTCGACATCATTGAGCTGATGCTCCCAAATTCGGATTACTTGCCATCCAGCGATGGTCAACCTCTCGTTTTTCCTTCTATCTCTTTTCACATTCGCCTTTAATTTCGGCCCCCAATATGATCTGTTATCATGAGGAATGGTACCATGTATCGGGCAACAATGCCAGAAGCATCCATCGATGAACAGGGCGACCTTTTGGTGCGGAAAGGCGATATCTATCTGTTCTTTTCCATAATGTTTCCGATATCTCAGACCCGAAGCCCACAAAGCTTTCCTGAGAATCAGCTCGGGACGGGTGTCCTTTCCTCGGATCTTCGACATCAATTTGGATCTCGCTTCCTTCGTAATCCTATCTGTCATCGGCTTCAGATTCCAAATAAGTAAACGGATACAAGGATTATTCCAACCTCTCCACGAAACCTTTCCGTATTACACATTTTCAAAGAATTTAACAGCGAAGTCACAGAATTGGATAATTGTATCTTTATCCAGGTCAAACTCCTGCCTACTCCCGAGATAATTTCTCGTAGAGGGGGAGATCTCCTTTCCCTCTCTTAGTTCTGGAACGGTAATGCATTTGATATGCTTCTTTGAGACAACGATAATATAGGCATTTTCATAGGGATAATCCTTGGGCAAGTCCCTAAAGCTGAACTCCTCGTTGGCTCTGAACTTCACCTCGATGAAGTATACATTCCTCTGTCTGTCTTGGACAACGAAATCAGGCATTCGCTTGATATTATCGGCAACATCGCTCCTAACGCCTCTGAGCAACTTCATTACGCCAGGAATCGTGTTTTCCATGCCATACCTAAATACACTCCACTCCATCGATAGGAATAATTCCTCGACTAGAGTCTCGGCGATTCTTGCCTTGATCATATTATGGCGATACTCAAGCTCTCTCTCGGATAGGCCGGTGGAACTTGGAGCTTCGGTTTCCTCTGCATTCCACATTGGTGCATTCTTGTATTCACTGTAGCATTTGTAACATAAGTCATATTTCGAATCTTGGCCACATATTCTGCAACTTCCCATGCTCAATCGCCCTAAAGATGGTTTAGTCGATGCTGAATGATAAAGTGAGCAGGTCCTTTTCCGTGAGCCAATGATAGTATTCTATTCAAAAAGAGATATGGATACGTTTTTGCCATCTAAGGTCTAGGTTCAAAGTCAATTAATTTAAATAATTAAATTATTAATCTGGATGAGAATTGGTTAACTTCCGGTAAAGTCAATGCGTCCGACTTAGGCACACGATGTTGTCTGACTTGGAGGCATGGAATTGTCAGACGAAAGTGGGAGTTCTAGTGATTCTGCACTACGACAACAGGTTCGATCAAGCAATAAGGTAGTAATGTCGTAAAGAAAAGTTGGGAAAGTGTTTCGCCGGAAAAATCAAAGAAGGCATTTTTGATTTTGATTGAAACAAAATATTATTAATCTGGATGAGCGTGGCTTTGTTTACCGGCGGGAGCACCACTATGCGTATCCAGACAAATATTTATTTGGTTTCAATTAAATTCGTTTTGCACCGAGCCCTTCGGACGACGAAACTTTTTCCCCTTTTCTTTTTGTTTTAATATCATGAAATATCGAGGTTCAAATTGCACCCTCATGCTTCTGTCGGGGGATCAGTATACAGATTGCTGAAAGGATCCCTGCCGTAAGTTGCATGATGCATGCTGCAAGGGTAAGCCCCAAATTACGATCGGGCTGGCATATTCGTCATCGCTTCTTGCGCCGCCTCATTCATTCATGCGGCCCTTGGCGTTCTCGTAGGCACGATCGACTGCATCAAGAGTAATCCATTCCTTCTCTAGCTCCAGTTTCTCGAAGTTGAACACCTGAATGAAATCCTGCACTTGCCGCTCGAACTCCACCTCATCAGCCAGACCGGTCTGGATCTTCAGCGCCTTCTTGTAACCGGAGGTATCGAACAGCCACTTCAGCATGCTGATGTCGCCTTTCTTGATGCCGCGGGTCATCTCCATCTTGTCGATCAAGTCGCGCCAATTCTCCGCCCAGGCCGGGGTCAAATAGAAGACGCCAGGGTAGCGTTTGAGCAGCTTGTAGTAGCCATCCGTGCCGCCGAGTACGGTGGCGATGCAATCGTCGACCGGGCGGCCCTGCTGGTCGGTCAGCATGGTCAGCGGCCGCTCTGCGTATTGGGACGGCATGTCCTTGAACGCGTTGCCGCACAGCCCGTAGAACAGGAGCACTGAGCGACAGTTGGGAGCGAGCGTCGAGATTGCTTTCTCGACCTCGGCCAGTAGTTTCTTCGGGTCCTCATGGAGCGCCATCGGCTTCATCATGATGGCGATGCTGAAGCCGTTGGACCTGAGCGTCGGTAGGTCCTCCAACTCGATGAGGATCGTCTTGGTGTCCGGCATCCTCTCTCGCAGTTTCCTGACCAGGTTGCGCGAGTCTTCGCTCTCGACGACGTAGACCTCTGATAGTTCCCTGTCCGCCTTCACCGCATAGACGATTTCGTCTTCGAGGATCGGGCAGCCGATGATGCCAAGGATGCCGTTAGATGTCATTCCTCACCTTATTGCCGCCTGCCGATACCAGCCTATCCCCTATAGGATGTATCAGTTCTTCAACAAAACTATCATCACCAGGTTGCTGAGGAACTTTGTCTCCGTTTCTCAACTGGTTTTACAGCTATCTAATTGGATAATACTAGAATATTGAGCCATTCAGTCCCGAATATTGCAAAGGGAATAGAACTTCGGTGATCATTTCCTATCAAGCTCGGAGCGTGTCGGTTCGAATTCTGGCGGGAAAAGTGCTGGCCACATGAGGAAAGGTCTGAACGGATACGGTGCGAAGGCATCCGTGCCCTTCATCCCTTCAAGGATTTGTTTCACCTTCGAAGCCGGGACCACGATGACGAGCTCGTCGTCCTGAACGAGGCCATAGGTCCTGTCACCGAAACAGGGTATCTCCAGTATCATCCTGCCTGTGGTCATCGCCCTCGCGATGCTCTGACAGACCGCGGCCTGACCGGTGATAGGGTTCTCCACAACCTCGCCCTTTTCGTAACTCAATCCTAGCAACACCTTAAGCGCCTGGCCTGCCGTTAAGTAAAGAACGATAACGTCCGGCTCCCCTGGGAAAAGATCGAGCGGTGCGGTCACAATCCCGCCATAAATCTTCGAGTCGTTCCCAATCGCGAAGATCGTGTCCTGAAGTCCCTTCCCTGCGGTCTCGTCCTTTACGAACGCCCTATTGAGATCGCCATTGACGAGACGGTCAGGCGATCTTGTCATTCCGAGGCACGCGCTCGCCCAGAGGCATTTCAGTCCCTCGACCGACGTCCTAACGATCCCGTTCTCCCTCTCATAGCGGGAAATCGCTATCATCTGACAAACGGCCGTCGTCCTTAGGAACCTGACATTGGACAGGACGGCGAGCTCCGAGCCCTTCAAGAGCCTCACCCCGACCGGATCGGTCCTCATCCTCATCACTTCGATAAGCTCTTTGCGGACCTTCCTCCAGTCGGCGACCTCAGCCATGCCTATCAAATCTTATTGCTAGCTATTTATCGATTTCTTCCGCTTAGATCAATATTATGTGCCTCAGAAACGATTTCCCCAACATTAAATTGTGAAGCCATCCATTAAAAATAAAAATGCACTCTTTGACTTTTTCCGGTGAAACACTTTCTCAATATTTTTTATTAAGATGCGGTGAGGTTCGGGCTCTTAGAGCAGATTAAACTCTTTCCTTTGATTCTTATATCAGTAGATTGAAATTTCCTTAGGTCCTGAGAAATGACCATTACTATGAATCGAACATCAAAACAATGCTCTAAATGTGGCGTTGAAAAGCCTTTAAGCGAGTTCTATTTAAGAGATGGATCTACAGACAGATATTGGAATTATTGCAAACAGTGTGTTAGTGTGAAAGGTCGCGAACGACGTCGGCGCAAGAGAACAATCGACTTTACCGAATGCGACGCCCATAGTTAGCAACGCATCTTCATCAGGCAGTGGCGACATGCTTTATCCAGGCATTGGGGTGATCGCAATCGTCGTTGCGGTTGCAGCAGGGATATTAATCATGCGCAGAAGCAAAGCAAAGAAGTAGGCATGAGCGGACAAATCATCCACTTTCCTTTTTGTCAGGATGCGGTGAGGTTCGGAATCAAGAATCCTGGCTTTCTCGATATGACATTAATAATAATTGAAAAAGGGAAAGGGTCATGATAGCCAGAACCAATATTTGTGATACGTAAATAGACCATATAATATGAAAAATCCATTTTATATCTTCCTGGATTTCTTCAGCAGACCAGATGTAGTCTTGTTCTTGAGAGTGATATGGGACGTTGGGCTTGGCATCGCTTTCGTTCTTGGAATAGCTCTGTCCTTTTTCAGTGATGCTAAGGGTCCGTTATTTGGGATCGTATCAATTCTTATCGTTGTTTGGACTTTAGTCGCTGGACTGAGAGCACGCAAATTAGAAAAGGGATATAGAAAGTGAGAAGTTGACGCTCCTTCACCTTGCTGAACATAGGCTCAGAGGCGCAATAACGTTCCTTTGGCGATAGTTAATCCATAAAATTTATAAGTATATCGCTTGACTCCTAGCCCAGAGGCTACCCAATTGGTTCACTGCATTAGGTGCGGTAGTGAGGCAATGCAAGGCGCGACGTTCTGTCATAATTGCGGAACGCGTTTAGCTCCCACTTCAATTCAACAATCGATCCAAGATCTACCTGCCCAGAACACTTCTCATTCCCAACGGGATTCGCCATCAACATTTCCGGGCGTCGGAGAAACAACCTGGCAATGGGGTCCGATGCAAACCGTGCCACCAAAGAAAAATGAGCGTACAAACACCGTTGTTACGATGGTCATTGTCATATTCCTTATTGCAATTTTGATAGGGGCAGCAGTATCCATAGGCTGGGTATATCTCTACAAGAATGGAAACGCAACCAGCGATAACCACAGTCCAGTCTTTTATGCCGGCAATTGCACAATAACGTATTCATGGTCGTATAATGGAAAGCTTTGGACTTTGAATGAAGTCGTCTCCAATGCATCTTATTATGGATATCGCGACCAGCCCAAGACCTATGACTTTGCCTCGTATGTAACAAAGACTGATTCAATAGTTGTTAAGATCGCCCAAGAACTAAAAAGCGATGCTACAAAGAACGGATATAACCCGGCTCAATTCATCCTCTCCTTCGTTCAGAATGTGCCTTATGGGACAGATGAGAATACCACCGGATTCGCTAATTATCCAAGGTATCCGGTCGAAACCCTGGTGGATACTGTTGGCGATTGCAAGGATCATTCCACTTTATACGTCTCATTGATGGAATCCCAACCGGTCAACGTTAGCATGGTTCTCCTGCAATTAATGCCAAATAACGGCGGTGTAGGGCATATGGCAGCAGGGATTTGGGGTTCAGGGTACAGCGGCACATATTTCCAATACGATGGAAGAGATTACTATTATTGTGAGACGACTTCCCAGGGCTGGATGATCGGGGAGATGCCCACTCCAGTAAAAGGATACGATGTCACGGTATTACCTGTCTGAGAATCGTATGGTCCTAAGTTTTTATTATTCAATTATTCCATATGAAATGCCACGACCTATTAGGGTAAATGATTGTGTTCTCGCTGGGGGGAAACGACCCTCGCCTTATCCAGATAATTATTATTATTATTTTAAATTAAAACCAAAAATGCCTTCTTTGATTTTTTCCGGCGAAACCTTTTCCTCATTTTTCTTCCGGAAATTACTGTCGCCCTGGAATCAATTTTCATCGAAGTTAAGTAAGCTCTAAAGTTTCATCCTCTTGAATGAGTAGGTACCCAGAGCCATCATGGCTATAGCGAAGGCCGAAAGAACGGCAAAGTCGACCACAAGTCCGAAATGGTAGGTGCCAAGCATCAACCCCCGTATGGCGTCTACTCCGTAAGTCACCGGGTTTGCGATAGTAATGGCCGCCAACCAATTGGGAAGATTATCGATAGGAAACAACGCTCCAGAAAGGAAGAACAATGGGAAGGTAACAAAGCCTCCTAAGAGGGAGAACCCCTCAGGAGATTCCATCCAAGCACCGATGATCAGACCAACACCAACCAGACCGATTAGGGCAATGAAGATGAATACATAGGCGATGAGGAAACCCACCCCGAAGGACACCCCAACGAGCGGTGCCAAGAACATGATGATAGTCGCTTGGATGAGGCTGTCAGTCGCGCCTCCCAGCACCTTTCCGAAGAAGGCGGTGCTACGGTTGATTGGCGCCACCAGCACCTCTTTCAGGAAGTCGAGCCGCTTGTCCCAGATGACGTTCGCTCCATAGAATATCGAGGAGAAGATCATGGTCATCACGATTACGCCTGGGTAGATGTACGCTTGATAGTTGACGTTGGCCAAGGTGACCTGAGAGCCAAGTCCGGCGCCGAAGACGAAGAGCCAGAGCAAGGGGCTGACCACCGCGGCCACGATGCGGGAGCGCTCCCGCAGGTACACCTTGAATTCCCTCAACCAAAGGGCATACAGGCCGGAGAGTTCGCTCATCGCCTCGCCTCCGCCGTCATTATCCTCTGCCAATAGCCGCCCTCTTCCCCTTGCTCCCGGTATTCGCGGCCAGTGTACTGCAGGAAAACATCGTTCAGCGTAGGCGGCCGGAGCTCGACACTATCCACTTTACCAATGACCGCCAGGATTTCTTGTGCATGAGAGCCTGCGTCCTCCACAGTAAGCAGGACGGTCCGATCGCGGACCTCCACCTTCTTGACGAAAGGCATTTCGCGAATCGCTTCTAGCTTGGGATTGCTCATGGTCAAACGGACCATGTCCCCTCCGAGAGCTCGCTTCAATACTTCCGGGGAATCATCGACGACTATCCTGCCGTGATCCACGATTGCGATCCGATCGCAGAGTCGATCAGCCTCATCCATGTAATGAGTGGTGATGATGATTGATATCTTCTGTTCGGCGACCAGCCGTTCGACGTATTTCCATATGTGCTCCCGGGTTTGGGGATCGAGCCCGAGGGTGGGTTCGTCTAGGAATAGGATCTTCGGATTGTGCAGCAAGCCTCGAGCGATCTCCAGGCGTCGCCTCATCCCACCCGAGTAATGCTTCACCAATCCGTCCTTCCGATCGGTGAGGTCGACGAGCTCCAGGACCTCCTTCGCCCTTTCCTCGCGGAGCGGAGAGGGGACGCCGTACAGCATGGCGTGCATTCTCAGGTTCTCGGCTCCGGTCAAGAGGTCATCGGAGCTAGGCTCCTGGAAGACCATGCCGATGCTCTTCCTCACCTTGGATGGCTGACGCACTATGTCATACCCATTAATGCTAGCCGTGCCACTTGTCGGTCGTAGGATGGTCGCCAGCATATGGAGTGTCGTCGTCTTCCCTGCTCCATTTGGACCGAGGAGGCCGAAGACCTCTCCCTCCTCAATGGAGAAGCTCAATCCATCGACCGCAGGGAATTCGCCGTATTGCTTTCTTAGATTCTTTACGTCTACTATCACGCTGCTGTTCAAGTGATTCACTTTCCAATTTAATCTATCTGGCGCCTTCAGGTACGAATATCAAAGGAGGGTTAAGGATAAAAAACCATCTCGATAGTCATTGTTTCTGAGGGGGACGCTACTCGACTTATCCAGATAATTTGCAAGTAATCCGCTTTATTAGCCTTTAAACATTATTCTTAGAAATCAAAGAATCCGAGTCCATATTTCCTTTCACACCACTATCATAGTGTAATCAGCTTGTAATTCCTGCTACCAAGTCCGATCTCCTCTCCATAGCTCAGCTGGTAGGTCGGCTCGGTGTTGGGCCTTAGCCCGCGGAACTTGTCGCCCCCTGCTTCCAAATTCCTCTCGAGCATCGAGCCTGATATGCCGAGTTGCCCATTCACCAGGTCGAAGCTTGCTTGGTCGATGGCCACCGGGTCAGTGGAAGCCAGGAAGCCAATGTCTGGAACTATGGGCGCATCGCTCCAAGGGCAGCAGTCGCAATCCGGCGTGATGTTGATGAGGAAGTTCATGTAGCCTATGCGCCCCTTATGCGACTTGGCCACGCCATAGGCATATTCAGTCATCCTCTCCACGAATGGTTTGATTGATCCAGCCCAGTCGAAGTCGATGGCCTTCTTCGGGCAGACCGTGATACACTCTCCACAGCCAATGCAATGCTCCGTGGCGACGCTCGCCTTGCCTTCAACTTGAGATATGGCCCCCTCTGGGCAGACCTTCTGGCAGGAGCCGCAGCCTATGCACGAGTCCATTTTCACCAACATGCGGCAGGCATGTTGCTCCTTCTTGCCAATGACCGCCGCTCCACCCATCCCTATATTTTTGATGGCTCCGCCGAAGCCAGCCGTCTCATGGGCCTTGAAGTGGGTCATGACGACCATGCTGTCCGCGGCCACGATGTCCCTGGCCAACTTCACCGAGGAGAATTGCTTCTTCCCGATATGCACCTCCTTGACGCTATCACCCTTGAGCCCATCTGAAATGACGAGGGGCGCCCCTGTGACCGAGTAATCGAACCCGTGCTCCAACGCGGTTACAAGATGGTCGACCGCATCGTGGCGGCTGCCGGAGTATAATGTGTTGGTGTCGGTGAGGAAAGGCTTCGCGCCCCGTGCCTTTATATTGTCAACCACCGGCCGGACCAGAACGGGGTTGACATAGCTATCATTACCCCTCTCCCCGAAATGGAGCTTGATAGCGGTTAAGTCGCCTTTTTTGATTAACAACCCTAAATGGGCTTGATCAAACAAGGCTCCAACCTTGTTGACTTTACTGCTCTTATCGCCTTTCACCCACAGTTTAGAGAAGTAAACTTTGCTTGCCACGGTCTTTCACATCCAGTCTATTTCGTTGTCAGTTACCGAGCCCCTTCGCGAATTCCCTGGCCCGGGCCAAATCATCCTCATCCGGCCTGCCCTTGTTTATCCCGCCAACTAATTTGAATGGCTTGAAGGTATCCCAACCTTTGCAGGCAAAGTCTCCCACAATATGACACCCTTTTGCTTCTAGCTTCTTCCTCAAAGCATCATGAACGTCGGTCTTGCCATAGCCACTCGTGGAGAAGATGAAGGCTTTGCAGTTAGAGTGGGGCATTTCTGTTACCAGCTGAAGAAGTCTCGCGTGGAACTTACTAAAGAATATTCCTGAGCCAAATCCAATTAGCTCATAATTTTGAAGGGCAAGAGGATTAACTTCCTTCGCCTCCTTCAATTCGGCGCCGAGAACCTCCGAGATAGCTTTAGCCACTTTCTCGGTGTTTCCATGTTCCACTGAAACATACACGATCAGGCTTTTCATGATTTGAACCTGAAATCGCAATTCCCCACCCCTTCATAATTCTTTCTCAATTCGATCGACATCGAGTCCAAAATCGTAGGTGAGTCAAGAAGATAGGGGTCGTAGATTTTGGTTCGCGTGAGTTTCAAACTCTGGAGAGGCCCTACTGTACTTCATATTCGTCTTCTGTCTGCAAGAATCCTAACTTACAGTCGTGTCCCAAGTATCATATACGAGTCGAATCCCGCTCATCGCTCTATTTATGAAGCTCGGTCACTCTGTAATGTCCGATCATTATGAACAGTACGCTAAGACTCATGCGAGCAAGGCAGTCTGTTAGGACTCCATTCGATCCACATCATTCCATAGCCATAGAAGATATGAAGCAGATACTTGAGGCGGCGAGATGGGCTCCCACACCTCATAACATGCAGAACTTCGAAATCGTTGTTGTTGATAACAAAGATGTTCTAGAAAAACTGGGAATTATCGAGTCTCGCGTCACCGTAGATTTTCTAAGAGAGAACTATGAGCAACTCTCGTTCTCAAAAAAAGAATTGTCCAGAAAAAAAGTGGGAATCCTTGGAACTACGTTTCCATCGTCATTTAGGAACCCTTCGATGTTCCGCAAAGTCGCCGACGAATGCCCACCCATGTCCCTGAGCCAATCTATCGATGGAAGCCCCACCATCCTAATCGTAATCTACGATTCAAGGAAAAGGGCACCCGATTCGGAAGGTGACGTCTTAGGTCTCGTGAGCCTAGGTTGTGTAATGGAGAACATATGGCTTATGGCTCAATCCCTGGGAATTAGTGTTCGCATTTTGAGCGACTTCGGTGATAAAGGAGTTGATAAGGAGGTCAAGCGCATCCTTCATATTCCAGGCCACATGAACGTTGTTTATGGACTCCGTTTGGGTTATCCCATTCATCCGATGGCAAAGAACCTAAGGGTACGACGAGAGTTGAAAGACTTCACATATTACAATGATTACAAAAATAAGGGAGTTGAATGAAACCATGGTGAAGGATGTGCAGAAATGAAAGTGAATGGCAACACGATACTAATAACTGGAGGTGCGACCGGGATCGGATTCGCTATGGCTGATATATTTCTCAGCCAAGGCAATGAGGTGATCATCTGTGCCAGAACGGAAGAAAATTTGCGAGAGGCAAAGAACCAGCTTCCAAAACTGCAAGTAATTAAATGCGACGTATCAAAAGAAGGAGAGCGGAATAAACTGCATGATTGGGTCATCTCCAACTTCCCGGAAACGAACATCCTGATTAATAATGCAGGAATACAGAGAATGATCGACCTGAAGAAGGGGGCTACAGACCTGCTCGGATACTTTGAAGCAGAAGGTGGGGACGAGATAGACATCAACTTCAAGGCCTACGTATTCTTGGCCGCACATTTCATCCCCGATCTTATGACGAGAAAGGAAGCAGCTATCGTAAATGTAAGCTCGGGTCTTGGCTTCATTCCTATTGCTTCAATGCCGGTATATTGTGCCACAAAGGCGGCCGTCCACTCCTTTAGCGTTTCTTTGCGACATCAGTTAAAGGATACTAGCATCAGGGTCTTCGAGGTAATTCCGCCCACCGTCGACACAGAACTAGATAAAGGGGCAAGGAAAAGAAGGGGGCAGACCGATCGAGGCATCCCGGCCAAGGAGGTTGCCGAAGCAACGCTTGCCGGTCTAGGGAAGGACGAGAACGAGATTACCGTGGGCATGGCACTTGGACTAAAGCTAGGATCGAGAGAGAACTTCGAGCAAATCTTCTCAAGGATGAATAGATGATGCAATTACTATTATCAAAATAAGAATGCACTCTTAGTTTCGATTAATACCAGGGTTCAACTAATGAAATACCAATCTTCATAAGAATCAAAATTGTGAGCCTATTTTGAAATAGTAACTCACGTGTTCCCCTGGAGATGGTAGATGGCAAAGGGATCAGCTATGCCACTAAAGTCTTGTTCACTGTAACAGCGGTTGCTCTTCTGGTCAATTATGTTGAAACCATGGTAATCCCGGGGGTGCCAACCATCCAGAAAGACTTCGGCACAACTGCAAGCATTGCTTCATGGATCACTTCGGCTTTCCTTATCGTTGGCAGCGCGACCGCTCCTCTCTTCGGGAAAATGGGTGACATCTATGGCAAGAGGAAGATTTTCTTAGTCGTACTGGTCTTTTACACTATTGGGGTTGGATTTGCGGGTTTTGCCAGTTCGATCTATGAGCTGTTAATCGCTAGGGCGATCCAAGGCATAGGGTTTGCAATTGTCCCGTTGGCCATCGCACTAATCACCGATGAAATTCCAAGGGAAAAGGTCGCTACCGCACAAGGGATTATCAGCGGAACCTTTGCTATAGGGGCAACGGCAGGACTCGTACTAGGCTCTTATATCGTTCAGGACCTTGGCTGGCGATACGCATTTTACTCCGCTTTCATTCTTAGCATAGTTCTCTTTGCCCTTGTTTCCAGGACTATTAAAAAGGACGTTCCTGGTCAAAGAAGCAAGATGGATTATGGTGGAACAGCTTTGCTGATGGCTGGAATAACACTCGTCCTACTCTATCTTACCGAGGGGCCGACCCTGGGATGGTTATCCTGGGAGAATCTTGCCTTCCTGCTACCAGGAATTGCAGCGATCGTCTTCTTCTTTGCATATGAAAGGAGACAATCCGATCCTATGATCCAATTGCCACTCCTTCGCATACGAAATGTGCTAATGGCCAACCTAATAGGTATTATTTCCGGCCTAGCTATGTTCTTAATTTTCTTCGCGGTAATCTACTACGCACAACTCCCGACACCGTACGGCTTGGGAATGGATATCATTTCCACCGGCCTCGCGGCCGCCCCCGCGACGGTTATAATGCTGATCATTGGTCCATTGGCGGGGAGAATGGTAACGAGGATAGGTCCGAAGCCAATCCTACTTATTGGTTCATTTGCAATGATTGTCGGACTCTCATTGTTCATCGTGAACCGCTCTACGGCGCTTGATCTGACAATCGATATATCCATCGCAATGTCAGGACTGGTCTGCACCATAATACCAATAATCAATATGGTCGCGCTTTCCTTGCCGAAGGAGAACATCGCTGTTGGACTTGGGATCAATACGATGCTAAGGAATCTAGGAGGAGCGATAGGCCCGGTAGTTGCCACAACCTTCATGTCTTCTTATGTGACGTCAATCGTTGTAAATATCGGGGGCCATGACGTCATAGTCGGCCAGGTTCCCTCTTCAACAGCTTTCGATTTTATATTCATTACTGGCATAGTGATGATCATTTTCGTCATCCTGTTGAGCCTCTTCATCAAGAATTATTCTTTCGGGACGAAAAAGAAAGATTGATTGTTCATTCTGGACTCAACTCAGAAACGAGGCAAATTACTTCAGTCAAATGAAAGAGCCAGCTACGGGATGCGGTAAGGTTCGGACCATAGATTATCTGTGAACTCTTTTAATTACTCGCAATTTCAATCTGCAGTTTGAATTCTGGGTGCTTGATCGTATTCAAGTAAAGACCCTATCCAGAGGTATTACTTCCATGCCCTGAGATTAAGACGTCGGAAGGTCTCGAAGTGTCTGCCATCGGGAGTCTTGGTCCTCTGAAGCATCCTATTGACAACCTCATCTCTAAAAGCCTTCTTGTCATCAATCCCTACCATTGCTATGAAAGGGACGATAGAAGGTTGGTCAATCCAATGGACCATCTCATCTTCGGTGAATAGCCGGTCGGCATTCTCCGTCCATACGTTCGGTTCAGAGAATCGATGATGCTTGATCAACGCTTCATAGGCGCTCGTTGACGGCATGAACCATGGCCATTCCATTGCGTCGAAAAATCTCATGTAGCGTGGCATTGCCACAACTTCTCTAACCACCGTAAAGAAGTTGGAGCTGTTGCCATCCCCAGCGAAGTTGAATCGGACGAGACCCCACGGTCTTAGTGCACTATAGACCCTTCCTAGCAGTCGATCATGATTCTTGACCCAATGGAGGGCTGCGTTGCTAAAGGCTACATCGAACTCCTCATCGAAGTCAAGATCATAAATGTCGAGTTGCTGGAACCTCAGATTCGATGCTTCAAGCTTCTTTGCTGTTGCTATCATGGATGCTGATGAATCGATACCAAGAACGCTCCCCTTTGGGACCAAATCGCTAATCTTTTTGGTAAGGAACCCGTCCCCGCATCCAAGGTCCATGACCCTTTCATCTCCTTTGAGAGCAAGGTCATCTATCAACCTTTCTCCCCATTCCTTTTGGTGCTTCGAGGCGACCTTGTATTTCTCCCCGTCGAAGTCGGCCATTTGTTCGCACTTCCTTATTTCAGTTGGATCCTTATCACTCAAATGTAACAAATGTCGTGAGTACAATAAACAATTATTCAAATGAAATGCAATTGAGTTACAGGTTATCAGGCCAATATGGTTGCGATAAGGTTTCGGGCTTATCCGGAACGCACCTCGAACTGATCCAGCACTATTTCCTTCTGTTCAATTCTCCGTTTGTTCCTAATGAAATTGGCTTTACCATCGCTGGAATGGGAGCATGATCCTTAGCAGCCGAAATCCTGTACTCAATCGCACATTCGCGGCTATCCCCGTTCTCTCAAAGCCATCTTGTTACATTGCCAAGAGATGACCTTTTGGACGGGGTGGGCGAGGCATCAGGATATCCTATCAAGCAGCCATCCAGGGCGAATTCTCCGAAAGGAACACCTATGAGCTCGCAAAACTCCTTGTCCTCAGCCATCCGTTCGGTGATAGAGAGAAGCTGGAAGCCGAGGCCAAGGGCGGTTGCCTTTAGCCACATGTTCTCCAGGCAATGGGCCAGGGAAAGTTGGGCCACCTCGGGAATCCCTCTTTGTTCAGCTGCCACGACGTAGTACGGCGCCTTGCCAAGGTTAGGAGGTCCATCCTGGCTAGCCATATTCAGCGCACACAAGTATCGTTCCGCTCGGCTTCTTTGGAGGTGGTCCTGTTGCACCCGTTTCTTAAGCTCCTCGTATGCGACCGCGCTTCTTCGCTTGATGAGATTGGCGGCTTTGGAAGTGACTTCGCTTTCTCTAGGAACGACGAAGAACTTACGAAAGTCCTCCCTGTCCACGCTGATCCGTGCGAAGGGTGCGAGCAGCCCAGCTTGAAGGACCTTCTCCACAACCGTACGTGGAGGGCTCTCAGATTTGAATTTTCTTATCGTCCGTCTGGATTCAATAATATCATCAAGCACATGGTTCTTTTCCTCAACAGTGAACGATGTCATTTGCCTAAACCTCTGACCATAATAATTGATAGAGGATTCCCTCCAAACTTAATGTTATGCCACTTTTGGATTTGAGTACTCAGAGCCTGAAATGAAATGTGAGCATAATCGCAACTTTCGAAATCCATCCGGAAACGCAATTCAACGATCCAGCAACATTTCCAGTCATCTAATTCTCTATATGCTCCAATGAATTTGACTTTGCTATCACCGGGGAGGAGTGCTCAGAGAATCTAGTTCATGAATGTGGTGCGCGCATTCGATAGATTCAATAGGATTCCGTGCCAAGTACGTGCAGCATATGAAGGGTTCATTATGAAACAAGCCGATGTTGTTGTGATAGGTGGCAGCGCAGCTGGAATTCCGGCGGCGATAACAGCGAGAAGGCATTATCCAGAAAAAAGCATTATCTTGGTAAGGAGTGAAAAACAAGTTCTGATACCTTGTGGCATTCCATATATATATGGCACGGTTGGGGAGCCGGAGAAGAATTTGATACCAGATGCCGGGTTACAAAGCAATAAGGTAGAAATAATCGTGGATGAAGCGAAGGAATTGAAGCCCACGGAAAAGAAGATTATCCTGGCTAGCGGAGAATCGGTAACATATGATAAGCTGATACTGGCAACTGGATCGTCTCCCATAATGCTGCCGATACCTGGAATTGACAAGAAGAATGTCTACACGATAATGAAGGACATCCCCTATCTGCAGATCCTGCTGGATGCTTTAAAAACCACCAAGAATCTTGTGATTCTAGGTGGCGGATTCATCGGAGTGGAATTCGCTGATGAGTGCAAGAAGGACCGGGGCATCAACGTAACGGTCGTGGAAGCGCTCGATCATTGCCTGCAACTCGCCTTCGGCGAAGGGGCATGTAGATGCAGCCTGGAGGTCGAAGACTATCTTACCAAGAAAGGTGTGACCATTATCACGGGAGCGAGCGTAGAGAAGATCCTTGGCGACGAATCGGTGACGGCTGTCAGATTATCCAACGGCAAGGAAATTCCCGCAGACGCGTTGATCGTCAGCGTGGGCGTAAGTCCCAACGTCGGTCTGGCAAAGGAAGCAGGCTTGGCATTGAGCAAAGGGGCAATAGCCGTCGATAGCACCATGCGAACATCCGACCCGAACATCTTCGCATGTGGCGATTGCGCCAGCAAGTTCTCGTTCTTCAACGGTCAGCCCTCCAATTTGAAACTTGCGTCGATAGCAACGACGGAAGCGCGCATCGCTGGAGCGAATCTATACGAGATCAAAAGGAAGAACCCAGGCGCCATAGGGGTATTCTCCACCGCAATGGGGAATTTGACGGTTGCCATTGCTGGGATGAGCGAGTCAGCTGCAAAGAAGAGCGGATTCGAAGTGATAACCGGGGAAGCTGAGGCGTCGGACCGGCACCCGGGTGGAATGCCGGGCGAATCCAAGATGTGGGTCAAGCTGATATTCAATAGAGCGAACGGTGAATTGGTCGGGGGAATGGTCAGAGGCGGTCCTAGTGCTGGAGAGCTGATCAACGGCATCAGTGCCTGCATCCTAAACAGGATGAGGGCCAATGATATCGCGATGTTCCAAATAGGGACTCATCCCGCGGTGACGTCTTCGCCCATCGCATACCCGCTGGTAAATGCTGCGGAGATGGCCTTGAAGAACATGAAAGATTGATGGGCAAGAACATCGAACTCAAAGCCAATTCCACCAGGGGAGAATGGCACAATTACAGCGATAGATTAATTGCTGTTTTGCTTCGATGCGCAGCGATCGCCCGATCGATCAAGTCCAGAATTGAAACCCGCCTTTCGCTTTTCCTTTCAATATCGAGTTAGTTCTATCGAAGGCGCCTTTCGGTGTATAGTTTTGATGCAGCACAAGATAATAGAAATTGATGAACCAGACTGCTGCATCGATAAACTCGACATCATGCAACGGGGCAATAACACGGGAAGCTCCGGTTGTCTCCATGAACTCGCTGACGAAGTTCGTGCGGCTCATACCGCACGCCGACATGGTAACCGTTTGGCGAGAGAAGCAACCCTCGGGCAGCTCCTCAGGCCGAAGTGATCCCTGGGGCAATTCGATTGATTCGTTATCATCTCCTCCATGTGCCGAAATATGCACGAAATCAAACTTCTGGAGATCCCGCTTGCTCGCCAGGTAGTTCAACATCTGGGACTTTGACCTGATTATATGGGCGTGAATGGCATCTGGCTCTGTCATCCTGAGGAAATTCGACAATACCAGGCTCTCGTTGAACTTCTCCGACCTGGGGATGCATTCGATTATTAGCAATCTTTTATTTCTGGCCATGCTTTCTCACCTTCTCCCTCAGTCATACTGGTTATTATATGGTTCAGAATCGAGTTTTTTAAACAAACGAATTGATGCTATATCGCATTTTCTTAAGACAAATCTCAAAGTTAGCAATATTACACTCATTACTGGCTGTTTCCAACCTTGATATCTTCTATGGTAATAACTTAGAAAATAAGGTGCGTTCTCGGAAGAGTGCACCATCACTCTTTTCCGGGCTTTAGTTCAACTTGGATTATTTACAACCTAGCGTCCGGCATCACTCATAGAAATGATTTCGCCTTCGATGCGCGCATTCGCTCAAAAGCCGATCTTTTCCGATATGTCATTCATACCGCTGAGCGCCAGCCCGAGAAACTCCTCCAGGCTCAGTCCCAGTTCCGCGCAACGCGATATTCGCTCCCTTGAGACGCCCTTGGCGAAATCCTTGGATCGGAATTTCTTGCTGAGCGATTCCAACTTCACATCGGCGATCTTCTTCGACGGCATTACCATGGCACATGCCAGCACCAGTCCGGAGGTGGCATCGCATGCGACCAATCCTATCTTCAAGCGGGAATCGATCGGGACCTTGGTGTTCTCGAAATTGTGTGCCATTATCGCTTCGATGACTTCGACATCGACGACGTCCTCCAGCAGCTCCTTGGCTTTGACGGTATGATCAGCAGGACCGGTGCAGACCTCGTAGTCGATGTCGTGAAGGATGCCCAACACCTCCCATTTCTTTGCGTCCTCGTTCAATCTGGAGGCTACAGAACGCATGATCGCTCCGACGGCGATCATATGCTTGATGTTACTCTCCTTCACGACATATTTCCTCACCAGATCGAGGGCCGTCTCCTTTTCGAGCATCAACACCACCTGTTTAATTCGAATTCATATCAGTTCTTAATATCACTGCCAACGCTCAGGGCAGCCTCCTCCCGCAATTGTCGCAGAACTGCATGCCCTCGATCGATGCGCCGCAGCTCGGGCATCGTAACGAACCCGCCTGAGGTTGAGATCCAGGCTGCGTCATAATTGGAGGACTTCCCCCCACCTGCGATCGCGTCTTGCCACGCCTCGCCAGCACAAGGACGAGCACAACGACAACCCCGATAACCGCTAAGACGACCAGTATCAGCAGCCATTACATTCCACCTAGGCCACCAGCACTGATCGCCGTCGCCGCGGTAGAGGCGCGCATCGCTCCCATACCGTTGCCGTTCTCCGCCACGACCCAGTAGTAGTATTCCTCATCCTTTTCCACGGTAGAGTCGATGTAGCCCGGTCCGGTCGACTGCCCGATCTCGATCCGGTCAGAAGCGTCGGACTTCGTTCCCCGATCGAACTGGACGACGATATTAACTTGAGCGTTCGAGCCCACGGACGCCATCTCCATGAAGTCCTCCACGCCGCACGACTCCAGATTGTTGTCCCCGTCCAAGTAGACCATGAACGTCCAGGATGCCGCCGCCTTGTCCGCTGCGCCGCTAGCCACCGTCCCTTGCACGACGACCAGGCCAAGGACGAGCAGGCATGCCGTCAGCCGCGTTATCGAGATATACCGCAACATCTCCCCCATCATATTCAATGCTCTTTGGCGGATAATCGCGATGCTACGATGTATCATTATTGGTTCTATTGCTCCATTCTGAGAGGAGCCTCATCGGTGGTGTGGCATACATCAGCTCGAAACGAAAGTAGAAATGATTCTTGTGGCGATGCCGAAGAACGTGTTCGAAGAGAATCAGAGGCATAGCGAATGCGCTAGCCGAGTGATTCTGTATTCCCAAGCGGAAAAGTCACAGAGTGCGGCGATGTGCTTTTACAAAAATAATAAACCGTGGTAATATGGTACACGCCCAGTAGAAGTCATTATATCGAGAGGAGGTCGAATTCCGTTCGTAGGAAGGGAATTGGCTGGCGAGGTTTATGCAGCGCATCCTGATCACAGGTTCCACCGGGCAGATCGGTTCTGAGCTGACCATCGAGCTGAGGAAGAGGTTCGGCGGCGAGAACGTCATCGCCACGGGGCATAAGAGGAAGCCTGAAGGCGAATTGCTAACATCTGGCCCATTCGAATTCCTCGATTTGGGCAAAGAGGAAGAGACTGCCTCTCTGGTGCGCAGGCACGACATCGACGTAATCTACCACCTGGCCGCCGTTCTGTCAGTCACGGGGGAGAACGACCCCATTGCGGCTTGGAACGTCAACATGGGTAGTCTGGTCAACATCCTGGAGGTGGCCAGGAAGGAGAAGGTGGGAAAGGTCTTCTGGCCCTCCTCAATCGCCGTATTCGGACCGTCCTCGCCGCGGGTGAATACTCCGCAGGAGACGATACTCAATCCTAGCACCATGTACGGCGTGACGAAGGTGTCGGGCGAGCTCCTCTGCGACTACTACTTTCACAAGTATGACTTGGACGTGCGCAGCGTACGGTATCCCGGGATCATAAGCAGCGAGAAGTTGCCTGGAGGCGGCACGAGCGATTATGCGGTGGCAATATTCTACGACGCTATCCGCCAGGGCCGCTACATCTGCTTCGTGAGGAAGGACACGGTGATGCCGATGATGTACATGCCCGACTGCATCGACGCCACCATCGGGATAATGACGGCCGAAGCCAGCCGGGTGAAGAGGCACGATGCCTACAACGTGGCGGGAACGTCCTTCTCCGCCGGGGAGCTGGCCGACGAGATCGCTCGATGCATCCCCGGGTTCGAGTGTACCTACGAACCGGACCAAAGGCAGAAGATCGCCGATTCCTGGCCGATGAGCCTGGACGACAGCGCCGCCCGGAAGGACTGGGGCTGGAAGCCGAAGTACGACATTCATTCCATGACCGCAGACATGGTGAAGAAGCTAAAGGTTAAGCTGTCGAATCCGGGGAAGGGTTAAGTGCCCCAGGATGGAATCATCCTCCCAAGGTGATAGCGTTGAGAGACCCGACCTCCTTCCTTCGCAAAGAGTACCTAGAGCTTGTCGACCAGGACCTTGATTGGAAGCTGCGCGTCCTGCAAGGGCCGAGCACCCCCTGGTGCACCGTTGACGGAAAAAAGGTGCTGATGCTCTGCTCCAACAACTACCTCAGCCTGAGCAACCATCCCCGGCTCAAGGAGGCTGCCATCGAGGCCATCAAGAGCCACGGTGCCGGCTCAGGATCGGTGCGACCGATTGCCGGGACGATGGACCTCCACCTGGAGCTCGAATCCCGCTTGGCCAAGTTCAAAGGAGTGGAAGCTTCGCTGGTCTACCAGACCGGCTTCGCGGCCAACGCCGGGCTGATCCCGCAGCTGGTTGGGAAGGAAGATCTGATCATAAGCGACGAGCTGAACCACGGCAGCATAATCGATGGAGTGAGGCTCTCCAATGCCGACCGCGCGGTGTACAAGCACGCCAACGTCACGGATCTGGCCAAGGTGCTGGACGAGGCGGAGCGGCATTCACCTGAATATCGGCGGATGCTGATCATCACCGACGGCGTGTTCTCCATGGACGGTGACATTGCCCCCCTGGACCAGATAGCCAAAGTGGCCGAGAAGCATGGCGCCATGCTGTACGTGGACGATGCCCACGGCGAAGGAGTGCTGGGCGATGGCGGGCGAGGTATAGTATCGCACTTCCACCTGTCGTCGAAAGAGGTCCAGGTGGAGATGGGGACGTTCTCCAAAGCGTTCGGCGTTGTCGGTGGTCACGTCAACGGCTCCAAGGACCTGGTCGACTTCGCCTACAACAAGTCGCGCACCTGGCTGCTGAGCGGTTCGCACCCTCCGGCGGTGGTAGCGGCCTGCATCGCGGCTATCGACGTCCTGGAAACGGAGCCGCAGCACGTCCGAAACCTTTGGGCCAACACCCGCTACTTCAAGAAGGCCATGAGCGGCCTGGGCTTCGACATCGGCAGGAGCGAGACGCCCATCACCCCGGTCATGGTCGGGGGGAGTAGCGTGGCGAAGGAACTCAGCGCCAAGCTCTATGAGGCGGGGGTGTTCGCCCTTCCAATCGTATTCCCAATGGTGGCCAAAGACAAGGCCCGCATCCGGACCATAATGAACGCTGCACTGATCGCTTCCGACCTGGACTTCGCCATCAGCACCTTCGAGAAGATCGGAAAGGAGTTAGGCATCATCTGAATAAAATGAATAGGTCAATGGTCATCCACCAAGCAGATCAGGAAAGTAAGAATTAGGTGTAATTCGTATTTACCCTGGGGGAAATACAATGAAGCCCGCACTACTGGTGATCGATATCCAGAATGAATGGTTGAATTCGAGTTTAGGCCTGAAAGCCTGCCTGGAACTGAGGGTCGAGACGATCAACTCGGCCATCGCCCTGTTCAGGAAGAAAGGGCTGCCGATCATCCGGGTGTACCACGTTGATAAAGAAGCAGGGCCGATGCCAGGCACGAACGGGTTCGAATTCCCTCCGTCCATCGGGATAGTGGGGTCCGATGTCCAGGTGATCAAGAACTACCCCAACGCTTTCAACAAGACGGAGCTGGCTAGTATCCTCGCGCAGAAGAGCACCGACGTGGTGATACTCTGCGGCCTGAGCGCCACCGGTTGCGTCATGGCTACCTATATTGGCGCGGAGGACCAGGACTTCCACCCCTTCCTATTGAGGGATGGCGTCGCGGCGAGCAGCGAGCGATTTGTCAAGTTCGCGGAGGAGATATTCGAGACAATGAGCGTCGGAGCCCTCACGCAGGCGCTCTGATTCATTCGACCTCCGATCTTGCACTTCGCGGATCGCCATCGTATCGTCGATATCAAGCGGATCTAAGGCGACGGTAACGTCAGGGACCATCTACCAAGATACCACGGTCACGAACGAACAGAAATATTACTATAAAGTTTATGCTAGCAGCTCCGTCGGCGATGGTGTTTCGACAGAGGTCCTGAATGCTACGCCAGAAGCGCCAATCGTTCCCGCATCCCCGGGCGACAGCACGATGATCTTCGTAGCGATTGGGGCGGTGGTCATCGGGGTTGCGGCAGCGGTGTTCTTCTTAAGAAAATGCAGATAAAATAAATAGTTATAATGGAGACTATCATTGATATGCTTAAATTGTAAATGTATATAATTAACATATATATTTATATATGATGTATTCTTTTAAGAATACTTGTGAAGCAAACCATATTAGATAGCCTTAGAACTGCATTATTGGGCCGAGGTTCGTTCGATACATTCCCCGCTCAGGTATGGAAGGCAGCCAGCTCCCTTAACACCTATGGCACCAACGCCATAGAAGGCAACACGCTAACTCAAAATGAGGTGGACCGGGTAATCATCGATCGAACGGGCGTCAAGAAGCCGATAAGCGATATACTGGTAACGATCCAGCACGAATCGGCGTTCAGGAATCTTATCAATCGAAGGAAGCGAGCCATCGATCTGGTGACCGTTCTCGAGCTTCACGAGGAGGTCTTCAAGGGGTTGATAACGGATGCTGGCCAGTGGAGACGCGCGAACGTCACCATCAGGGGAGCGTCTTTTACGCCTCCAAGGCCAGAGAAGGTGGTCACGAAGATGGAGGCGCTGATTAAGGAGTACGATCAACGCGACATCACAGGCGAGAACGTCTTCACGCTTGGATCTTGGCTGCACTACAACTTCGAATGCACCCACCCATTCGGCGATGGCAACGGGCGAGTGGGAAGGTTGCTGTTGAACCTGCATTTCCTGAAGCACAATTGGTCGCCCGTGAACGTCCTGCCCGAGGACAGGGAGAGGTATTTGGACGCCCTTCGTCAGGGACAGGAGGGCGACCTGCATCCTTTGACCGATTACCTGATGGTCACAATGGCCAGCTCCCTGCTCAACTTCCTATCCCAGGTAGGCACCGATCAGGATGAGCTTAGACCGCTGGTCAAGCTCCACACGGAGAGCGCATACTCGGCGAAATACCTGTCCTTGAGAGCTGGACAAGGCGAACTCCCAGCGGTCAGGATGAAGAATGAGTGGAACACGAGCAAGAGGGCCTTGGATCTTTATGCTAGGGGGATCGGAAAGAAGGGAAAGCGCGCGACGTGATGGCGTTATTTTCTCAAGTTCACTGCTCGGTCAGTACCAAAAACGTAATGCGAATTTAATTGTACGGACACCGACTCTTGTATTCGTCTCAAAAACGCGCATTCATTGAGCTGGAGAGCCAAGAATGAAAATGGTGTCCATAATCACGCCCACCTTCAATCACGAGGCGTACATTTCCGATTGCATCGAGAGCGTGCTCGCCCAGACCTATCCGAACTGGGAGATGATCATCGTGGACGACGGCTCGACCGATCGCAACCTCGAGGTCATGTCGCGCTTCAAGGACGATCGCATCCGGGTCTTTCCAATGGAACACGTTGGCTTGGCGCATCTGGACGATACCTACAATTTCGCATTGGAGCAGGCAAATGGGGAGCTCGTCGCCATCCTGGAGGGGGACGATTATTGGACTGCGAACAAGCTCTAGAAGCAGCTGGACGCGTTCTGCGACGACAACGTGGTGCTCTCGTTCGGAAGGGTGGCGCTAGTGACCGTCGATCGAAGGATCACTTCGTACTTCCCTGAGGAAATCGGCCGATTCGCATCGATGGACAGGAACGCTTTCTTCAGAGAGCTGTTGTTGATGGACTGGATCCCCGCAGGCACGGTCATGTGCACGAGAAAAGCCTTGCTGGAGATTGGGGGCTTCCGTGAATTCGCCTCTGCGGGGTTCGTGGACTATCCCACGTGGCTGGCTCTGACAAGCGTGGGCGAGGTGAAAGCGATCGACGAACTCCTTGGCTATTGGCGGCAGCATTCCGAACAGATAACTGCTTCCGAACTCCCGCAGATCATCGAGGCCAGTGCCGATATCGTTTTAAGCCATTTCCTTAGTCTCCCCGACGATGTAAAACAAAAAACTGGTCTGACCTACACTTTTCTAAGAAAACAACGACGGATACTGACCGGGGATACCTATTACGATCAGGCGAAGGTCGTTTGGCAGCAAGGACGTAGGTCGCTGGCGAGGAAGCGCTTCGCCCGATCGCTTATCCTTGGCGATTTCGGGGTGAAGAAGATGGCCTTCCTTGCATTCTGCCTGACCTACACGAGAGCCGACCACGATTTCTTCAGCAAGCACTTCCAGAGGTCAGCAGTCGAGGACCTCGAAGGCAGCGAAAAAAGCGAGAGATAGTGTCGGGTCGGTCGCGGACAGCCCTGATGCGGTGAAGGACCCGAGCGAATACCTCACCGAGATCTTCTGGTCGATCGAGTGAAGGGCTGGGGTATTTAAATCGAAATAAGGTTATTATGCCAAACAATATCGGTGATGAAGAACCATGGTCGAGAAGAAGGAGGCTAGGATCGTCATCGTCAAGGACGGCCCCTACCTTGTGTCAGGCAACGTTCCACTGGCCAAAGAGGTCGCGATAAGGGACAGGAAGGACGTCCCTGAGGAATGGAAGCAGGTGGAGAAATATCCTGACCAGGACGGCTACGCCCTGTGCCGCTGTGGCGCCTCCAAGAACAAGCCCTATTGCGATGGCTCTCATTCAAAAATCGATTTCGACGGCACCGAGACCGCTTCGCACCAGCCGTTCTCCGAGGTCGCCGAGCGATATGAAGGGCCAGGCTTCGATCTGCTTGACGACAAAGAGCTTTGCGCAGGTGCTCAGTTCTGCCACCGCGCCGGGGGGATCTGGGGGTTGGTGCAGGTCTCCATGGACCCGAAAGCTCGGCAGATGGCCATCGAGATCGCTGGTCAATGCCCCACCGGTAGATTGGTGGTCTGTGAGAAGGGCACTGGCAAGCCTATCGAGCCGCCCTTCGAAATGAGCATCACGGTGCTGGAGGATCCTGGGCGGAACTGCAGCGGTCCGCTGTGGGTCAAGGGAGGGATACCGATTCAATCCGCCGATGGAGCCGAGTACGAAATAAGGAACAGGGTGACCTTGTGCCGCTGCGGGAAGTCGAGCAACAAGCCGTTCTGTGACGGCACACATATCTCCATCCGTTTCAAGGATGACGAATGAAACCCATCATCCTCATTTCTATTGCAAACGCAATTGCGCTCGATTGACCTATCGAGACCACTACATTCCCCTGAGGCTTCTTCTTCTCAGCACCGTCACGGCGACGAGCAGGAAGACCGCCGCGAATGCAATCATCACCAGGACATCGACCCACCAGGAGAACACGGACACCTGCCCGGTGCTCTGGTTCAGCGCGTCGACGAGATAAGTCAGCGGCGAACAATATGTTATGTACTGGCCAACACCGGTCATCTGGCTCACCGGGATGAATATTCCCGAGACGAAGATCAATGGGAAGCGCACCAGCGCTGCCAGCATCATGATGTTCGCCGGCGCCTTCCCACCGGGCGATGAGAGCAACACTCCCAGGGAGGAGAAGCAGACGTTGCCCAACACGAATGCGATGAAGATCAGGACGACGTCGTTGATAGCTATCGGTATCAGAAAGATGCCCGCCACGCCTACGATGGTGCTGATCATCAGGCCGAAGAGCGCGCCTGCGATCATGTCCCCTAGTACGATGGTGCTGATGCTCACTGGATAGGAAAGGAGGCGCTCGAAGGTGCCCTGTTGCTTCTCCCAGGGCACGATCAGCGGCCCGACCGACGAGGAAGTGAAGAACAAGGACATGGCCAGGAAACCGGGGAAGTATTTGTGTATGTCCAGCTCCCGGCCGACGAAGAAGGCGAAGAACAGGAACGTCGGTAGGATGAGGCCGAAGATGAAAACCGGCGCCTTGCGGTAGTATATGCGAATATCCTTTCTCGCAACGACCGACACGGCGCGGAAGTAGATCTTCCAGTCCATCAGGGCACCTCGCACAGCTTGACGAAGACGTCCTCGAGCGTCGGACCGGAGATGCTCAGCGAGATGATCTTCAGGTCCTGCTTCTCCCTCACCTTCACGATGTGCTCGATCGCTTTGTCCGGATCTTCGGTATAGAAATGCCACTTGTCCCCGCACTGTTCCGAGCGGGTGATGAGGTCCGAGTTGAACCAGGCCACATCGATCTTCTTGCTGAAGCTGACCTCCACGATCTGCATCTTCTCCGCGGTCCTGCGCAGCCGCTCCGGGGTATCGATGGCTACGATCGAGCCCTTGTTGATGATGCAGACCCTCTGGCATAGCCTGCTCGCTTCCTCTATGTTGTGAGTGGTAAGAATCACCGTCGAACCTTTCTGGTTCATCTCCTTGACCTTGTCGACGATCAGGCGCCGGCTCATGACGTCCAGGCCTTCGGTCGGCTCGTCCAGGATGAGGATGGGCGGCTCGTTCACCAGGGCGCAGGCGATGCTGACCCTCTGCCTCATGCCCTTGGAGAATTTACGAGCGAGGTCGTCGCCCCTTTCCTTTAGGCCCAGGTCGGACAGCAGCTTCTCCGCCCTTTCCTGCCTGACGGATTTCGGAAGGCCGTAGAACCGACCCACCAGGTCGATGTTCTCGCGGGCGCTGAGGTCTGGATAGATATTACCGACCTCGGGTATCGCCCCGATCTTTGACTTGGCCTCGAAGTAATTCTTGCTCAGGTCGACGCCCTCGATCAGGATGCTGCCCTTATCGGGCTTGAGAACGCCGATGATCATCCTGATTGTTGTGGTCTTGCCAGCGCCGTTCGGCCCGAGAAGGCCAAAGAACTCTCCCTGGTTGACCGAGAAGGATATGTCCTTCACTGCCTTGACATCGCCAAAATGCTTGCTCAGCGAACGGACCTCAAGCGCAGGCATTGCTGACGTATCGGTGCCACATCATTTAATATATCCTTGAAATGGAAACGTTTTCGGCGAAGCTCGAGAATTACCTGGCGCGAATACATTGACCTTAGCGATTGTAAACTAATTCTAGGATTTTCAGCAACGGATAAATACGCATACGGGGTCTTTTCTTTCATGAAGGAGATCAGGGGGAGCATAGACATCGATGCGCCTTTGGGGCGCGTCTGGCAGGTGGTGACCGACTTCAAGTCGTATCCGAAATGGAATCCCTGGATAACCAGCTTGGAAGGTGAGTCCGATATCGGAAGCAAGATCGCCGTCACCGTCAAGGCACCTGGGCGCAAGGACACCAACTTCATATCGGAAGTGATTAAGGTTCAGCCGAACCAGGAGATACTGATGAGTGGAGCGGTCATCAAAGGCATGCTGAGATCCACCCACCTGTTCAAGTTCGAGGCAATTGGCGAGGGCAGGACCCGCGCCTTCCAGAGCGTGGAGTTCACAGGCGCGTTATCGCCGATGATCGGCGGATTGGCCCGCGACCAGCAGAAAGGTCTGGACCTCATGAACGAAGCGATGAAGAAGCTGTGCGAAGGAGCAGGGAAGCGCTAATCCAAGCTGCATTCCTGCTCGATGGAACATGAGCTATAAGAAGAAGACCTGGGAAGAGAAGCTGGTCGACAAGAAGTGCTACCCCAAGGTCCTGAGGCTGGAAGAGGGATTCCCTTGCTACCGGGCATTGCACAAGATGGGTGCGGAGGCCGGTGACGACGTCGTTCTGGTCAACGCCAGCGAGGTCGTCGAGCTGATGAAGCTCGTCCCTGAGGGCAAGCTGACGACGTTGGCGGAGATCACCAAGAGGATCGCGAAGCGGCATGGCGTCAAAGCCTGCTGCACCCTCACCTCCGGCATCTTCGTCATGACCGCCGCCAACGCGGTTGAAGAAGCGGAAAAAGAGGCGTGGACCTGGGCATGCCCTACTGGCGCACCCTGAAGATCGGCGGCTTCCTGAACGACAAGTATCCTGGCGGGGTGGAGGGGCATAGACATCGCCTCGAGCTCGAGGGGTACAAGATCGTCGGCAAGGGGAAGAGCTCTAGGGTCGAGGAGCTCGAAACCTATCTGTTCTCCTTCTGATGCCAGGTCCGAGGACCCTTCACTCGATAATGCTTGATCGGCAGGACGCCTATAGTTTATCCCCGCACTCGCCGCAGAACCTGGTGCCCATCGGTGACTTAGCTCCGCACTTCTTGCAGAGCAGCATTCCCAACGGTGCGCCGCAGCTGTTGCAGAACTTACCCTGGCCGGCCGGCTTGCCGCATTTGGGGCAGAGGGTCTGGCGGGCATCGATCTCACCGGTGAACACCTGGGTGGCCTGCGCCTTCTCCTGGATGTCCTGCTTCATCTTCTCGGCGCGGGCGGCGGAGACCTCCACCGCTTCCCGGGGCGCGTCATCGGTGCACAGCTGCGCCTCCTCGTTCCAGTCGTTGTCGCAGACGTACTTGTGGCAGCGGGGGCAGCGCTTGAAGTGCCCCTTCGCCTCGTTGGAGGCAAGCTCGAAGGCCTGCTCGTGCTCCTTCTGCCATTCGGGCGACATCCCTTCATACTTATGAGAGACGATGTCCGTGCCAGTGTCCGCGGCATGGCCCAAAGCGTACTTGCCGGATATGGAACCGAGCGCGCCGGCCGCCTTGCCGATGCCCTGGAACAATCCGCGCTTCTTCCAAGTCTTGGACTCAGCGAAGCGGGTCTTGTAGCCCTCGCGGCAGATGTCGCAGAAGAACGTGAATTGGAATCCGGCATCCGTGCTGTTGTCCTCCATGTTCGATGTGAATGGCACTAACTGTCCGTTGCTCATTTTCTCCCTCCGTAGAGCGGCTTCCCGCATTTGGCGCACTTCTCGCCCAGGGGTGGCTGCTGCGCCCCGCACTTCGGGCAGGCGATTACCAGCCGTGCGCCGCAATTGACGCAATAGTCGCCGAAGAAGGTGGGCTTGGCGCAGCTTGGGCAGGAGATGAGGAGCGCGAGCCCGCAGTTCTGGCAGGCTTTCTGCCCGACCTCGATCGGCGCCCTGCACTTGGCGCAGCGGGTGAAGTCCGTCGGACCAACCTTGCCGCAATACGGGCAGACGTTGGCGTCCGCGTCGACCAGCTGGTCACAGTACTTGCATGGCTTCTTGTAGCCTACCATCCACTCCCTCCCACGCAGCCCCGCATTTAACGGACTGGCGTCATCGCAAGCTATCTGCCTGCTAACTAGAAATAGATTGCTTTTTCATTCCCGCATGGCTGGAGCATCACTTACCTTCATCCGCCTTCTTCCAGGTGGCATCATCGCCTTTCTGCGCCACATTGAACGCCAGCAGCGCGGCGACATCTTCCTTCCATTGCTCGGGGGAGGAGTGTACCACCTTGCCGATGAACTGCTCCCGGAGCAGCCTCAGTTGGGGGATGCGCATGATGGCGTAGCGATATCTGGAGCGTTCGGGAGTGCTGAGCGCCTCTTCGGTGAGGTAGATCGGCTCGCGCCGGAAATTGATGGCATTAAGGCCTTCGGCCAGCTCCTGGGAGAACTGGTCCGCCTGCAGCTCCATCAACTTCGCATCGGGAAGGGGATAGGCCCTTCTGCTCCAGATGCGGAAAAAATAGGTCGCCCTGCCCTCGTCCTCTCCGGATGAGGCCTCGAATGCCACTGCGTTCCCGCCCTTCTTTTCATCGGCCGAAAAGACCGGCGCGAGGAAGAAGATGTAATCTTGAGCCTCCTCCGCATGCAATGGCCTCTTGATGCCTATCCGGACCAGATTCTGATACGAGATATTCTTCAAGAAGGTATATTCCTCCCCGATCCCGTAACCGGAAAGCTTCTTCTCCAGCGACGTCCAGAGCCCGGGACAGGCCTGCTCTAGATCTTGGCGCTTCGCGGTCCTTCCGTCCTCCAAGAGATGGGAGGCGCCGAGGACGCTCGCCAGGTCGGCGGAGGGATGTGTATCCTTTACCATTGCCTGCGACTTGGCGGAGAGGTCCGAGACTGCATCGGTTAGTGCCTTGCGCAGGGGATCGAGCTCTCTCCCAAGCTTCTCCAGCTCAAGCGTCTCACCGCTTTCCAGCTTGACCAAGAGGTTGTAATCGTTAACATCGATCCCGAGGACGTCGCGGTACTTCAGGCGGAGCAGTCCGGCTCGCTCCGGCATGACCACCATGGCGGTCTCGTACAACCGCACCTCGCACTTCCCCAGCGATCTCTTGGTCGACCTGATGTAGGTTCCGTCCGCCGCAACACCCTGCTTGAGCAACCTCTCGTCCATGAGAAGGTCCTTCAATTCCAGCTCGTTCACGGATCGGAAGAGGGCGCGGACCAGGTCCTCGTACTTGAACCCAGCGTTGAAGAGCAGGAGGGAACCGATCGGTCGGAAATGGATGGATATGCGGTACTCGCCTTCCTCGATCGAGGTGAAGTCCCTCAGGGAGAGATTAAGCGGTCCGCCTGATGATGGGGTCAGGAGCAAGGCGTCTGCTCCCAAAACAGCCGTGGCATCGCCCATGGAGACGATTTTATCCGAGGGATCGGTGAGAGAGAATCGAAGTTTGACTTCCATGCTAATAGATTCATTGTGGCGCAGATATGCTTTTCTTACGTCCTTCGACCGGGACAATCCGCTTGAACAGTCCGCCGCTCGTCTGAATCATCTCCACTCTGGCAGCGTGACGAGGACGTCCAAGCCAACAACAAGATCGCTGCGCTCAACCCGACCTCATCCTCATTATGCTGGCTTCTTTAGAGCCTTTGCGAGGTCCATTCCCCAAAGCATCGCTTTCTCCAGCTCGCCCTCTTTCATCTGGTATCGGTCGGTCTTTCCCTCTACATAAGCGATGAGCGGAGGCGAGACCAGTTTGAAGCCCAGCTCGTTGAGCTTGCTCTCCAGGGCCTTGGTCGCGTTCCCGCTGATACGCATCTGTATCTGCGTATCGAACGCGGCTGCCGACTTGCCTGCAGAGGATACTGTCTCCAGGGCGTCGAGAAACTGCATTATCTCCTTGGTCGGTTTCCATGCCATGGTGGGCGAGCCGACAATCAAGCAGTCGTAGCTCTTGACGGCCGCTAGGCTGACATCCTTGTAAAGGAAGCAGTCCACTTCAAACCCTTGTTCCTTCATCGAATCCGCGACGGTCTTCGCGACCTTCGCCGTCATCTTCGTTGCCGAGACCGAGTCGAATACCACTAAGACCTTCATTCAGCTCTTCCCCTCGATGTCACTTTCATGCTTTGGAGGGTCTTAATGCTTATCCTGGCACGGTTGACTGGCTTTATGGGGAGCGACCATTATCAAAGGACCGAATTCTTGGGCCGTGGAAGGTCAAACGAGGTATCGCTGGATGATGTCTGTGCTATCCGAATAAGGTGCATAGCACCGAAAAGGCTCTTTTGCAACCGTTGCCTTTATTAACTAGAAGTCTATGGCTGAGCAATCCCAAGGGTTCGAAAGGATTTTTGGGATTTGAAACAAAATAGTAGGTAATTAGTAATATGTACGGAAAAGAGAGATCGGGCGGCTACGGGCGCCCAAGAAACGATGGACCACGCGAGATGCATGACGTAACCTGCTCCGACTGCGGAGCTCAAACTCAGGTACCGTTCAAGCCGACAGAGGGCAGGCCTGTATATTGCAGGGACTGCTTCCAGAAGCACAAGCCGAAGGACCGATTCTAAACCGGCCTAACGGCCTAATTTCTTAATTTCTTAATTTCTTATTTTTTATCGCATCTGTTCTGAATCAAGCAGAGCTTTGGATCGTTCGGGTCAATTGAATAAGTTCCTAGCTGACGATCAATGATGCGACATACGAGTACTTCCTGGGCGCGTTCGCATCTCCGGACCTGTCGTTCCTGAACTCGACGTTCTTGCCGGAATGGGTCGCGGACAGCCACATATGGCATAGGGCGATGCCGGCGCTGATCCGATTCATCCGATCGACTATCATGGATTTGGCGCTGCTGACATGGATCGCTCCGTTCCCTCCGCTGAAGAACCAGGGCTGGTTGTTCATCCCGGACGGAGCAAGGCGGGCCGGTCCGAGCAGGTCGTCGTTACCTTTCACATCCGATATCTTGACCAGAGGTACTCTATCGAACTCCGAGACGCGCTTACGATGGACGTCCTCGGCCGGCGGGCCGAAGGCCATTAGCGTGACGAACTCCAGCTCGGAGGTTTTCCTCGATTCCCTTATCGGCTTCGGGCCTCCCTGCCAGCAGCTGCCGATCCCGTTGGAGGAGAAGAACAAATCCATCTGCTGCATCATGAAGCCGGCGTTGGTCGCGTAGCCGTCCTTGACCTCGGAGAAGAACGCCAGGAAGTGAGGCGCGTTCACCTTGAACATGCCCCGGACCTCGGGGTTAGTCATGACCCTGAGCTCGGTGTGGATCTCTGGGAATAGCGGATTCAGCTCGGTCAATTTGGAAACGACCTTCAGCATCGTTGCAGCATCCAATTGGCCAGGAGCGTATTTCCTGACCGACTTGCGCTTGAACATCGCATCGTACAGCTCATCCTGTGCCATGTTGCCGACCCTTTTCGCTCGATGGAACCGGCCCTATTTATTGTGATGCTTTTACGAGGAGCTAGCGTTCGAAAGATCTCATTTCTTCATTCGTTCGGCCTGGTCTCCATCTGGAGCGATCACGATGGCCGGTTCGATCTTACGGCGTTTGTATATCAAGCGTTTCAGATGGAATATCGGATGGGCCAGGAAGGTGGTACTTTGCAGGCTCGCCCTCCTTAGCACCGCCTCCTCCGAGAGGAACAAGGCTTTCGCTTCTGCCAGCTCCTTCTTCGGGGAGAAGTAGGCATAGACTAGGACGCCGACGGCGAGCACGCCAATGGACACGGCGATCTCGACCGGATTGACCAAGATGATCAAGACGAGCGAAAATACTGCTCCAAGGACCGGTATCACGATCTTCCCTCGCAACTTCCTCGCCGCCTCCACGTTCTTCCTCTCTAGGCCGATGGCCGACAGGCAGGTCGCAAGGTATACGAACGCCAGCAAGAAGACCGAGGAGCTGATCAGCGTGGCCAGGCCGCCGAAGACGCTGGCGACGAACGCCGTGAAGCAGAGGACGATCAGCGCGACGAACGGGGTGCCGTACTCCTCGTGCCTCTTGGAGAACGAACGTGGTAGCAAGCCATCGAGGGACATGGCATATGCTAGCCTGGTGGTTCCGATGGTGCCGGACTCGTCCGCGCCGAGGATGGAGAACAGCGCTCCCACTCCGACCACCAGCATCATGATGCCTGAGAGCAACGGTCCGTTGAAGATGGTCGATGCTGCGGTTATCAACGGGGTATTGGTGGAGGTGAGCTCAGGCGAGCTCACCGCTCCGACCACCACCAGGTTGGTCAATAGGTAGAAGGCGATGACGAAGAGCATGCCGAGCACGATCGCCTTCGGTATGGTCCGTTCCGGCCTCACCACCTCGTTCGCCGGTATGGTGGAGAGCTCGAAGCCCGCATAGGCCCAGAAGATGAGGATCAGCGCCGTCCCGAAGGCACCCAAGTCCCCGGTTACGAAGGGCGACAGGTTGGCCCCGACCGTGGCGGGGTTGAGGAACAGGAATGCCAATCCTCCAACGATTATCAGCACCAGTGGGCTCAGCTTGATGATGGTCAGCACATCGTTGGTGCGCCCCGCCGCTTTGACACCAACCACATTCGTGACGACGATGAAGGCGATGAACCCTGCCTTCAGCAGGATGACGCCGAGGGCATCGATGCCAGGGATCAAGGAACTGAAGTATTGCGCGAAGGCCACTGGAAAGACCGCGAGCGAGAACCATTCTGCCAACAGCAACGCCCAGCCCACCATGAACCCCGCGAACGGCGTCGATACCGCTTTCACATAGGCGTATGGTCCGCCGACCCGGGGCATGAGCATGACGCAATAGGCGAAGGAGAGGGCGATGACCATGGCCATCAGCCCGGCCAGCATCCAGATGACCAGGGATGACGGGCCGATCAGTCCGACCGACAGCCCGGTCGCGACGTAGATATCGGCACCGATGATGGAGCCGATGACCAGGTTGGTGACGTCGAAGGCGTTGAGCTTGCGCTGCAATTTAACCTTGACATCGCCCTTTCTAGCCTCTTCCATTAAGCAACTAGATGTGAACCTTCGCTAGTTCAATCTTTCCAAACGGGTCCGATCATGCTAATGAACAACGCTCAAGGATCGGTGCGACCACAACAGCCTTCCGAACCGGTCGGCGAAAACCCTCACCGAACAATTGAATACCAGCACTTTGCTTAAGCCTTTTACAATGACCGACAAGAGAGCGGACCTGGCTGGACCGGGAATCGGCAATTACAAGCAATTGGAGAAGGTGCTTCCCCAAAGCTACGAGTCGTTTCTGAACCCCAAGGACACCCAGAGGGCGATCTTTCTGGTGAAGGACTACATCGAGAAGAACCTCTGCAAGGAGCTTGGTCTGATGATGGTCACCGTCCCTCTGATTGTGGAGGCGGAGAGCGGGATAAACGACCTCCTGGACCGCGATGGTTCACGCACCCCTGTCCAATTCCACATATCGAACGATCGCGACCTCCATCCGGTGAACGGCCAGGTCGTCCAGGCGGCCACGAAATGGAAGCGGATTGCACTGAGGCAGTTCGGGATGAAGCCGGGAGAGGGCATTTGCACCGACATGCGGGCGGTGCGCAAGGACTACTTTCTGGATCACGACCACAGCGCCTACGTCGACCAGTGGGACTGGGAGCGGGCCATAACCGCAGACGATCGGAACCTGGCCTACCTGACCAAGACGGTGCAGCGCATCTGGAAAGTGATCAAGGGAGCGGAACGGCTAGCGCAGAAGCACTTCCCCGAACTGAGGTCCGACGATCATCCAGACCTTCCGGACAAGCTGGTGTTCATGCATGCCGAGGACCTGCTTGACAAGTATCCAGATACCCCTCGCAAAGAGCGCGAGACCAAGATCTTGCAGGAGCACCCCGGCCTCTTCATCTACGGGATTGGCTGGCCCCTGCGGGACGGCTACCCCCACGAGATGCGCGCGGCCGACTACGACGACTGGGCCACGGAAACGAGATCGAAGGATGGCCGGCCGATGCACGGGCTGAACGGCGACATCCTGATTTGGAATCACGTCACCCAGCGTCGGCACGAGCTGACCTCGATGGGCGTCCGGGTGGACGCGATATCGCTGAGAAAGCAATTGGAGATGTCCGGTCAGATGGACTTCCTCAAGTACCCCTACCATCAAGCCATCTTCAAAGGCGAGATCCCGCTGAGCATCGGCGGGGGCATTGGGCAATCGCGCACCCAGATGGCCATACTCAAGAAGGCACACATCGGCGAGGTCAGCGTGACCGTCTGGCCGAAGGTGCTGAAGGACATGTGCAATAAGAAGAACATACATGCGTTGGAGTGAGCCTGAAACTGGCCTATCCATCTAACCTGCCTAGCGCTTACCGGCGAAGGCGGTCTCCGCTCCCAACGTTGTACGGAAATGGGTAAAAGGAAATTGCGAGCTCAGCTCCGGAGCGCCTCAGCGATCTTCTTCCCGAATGCGATGGCCTTGGCCTCCTCTCCCTCTGCCAGCGGACCCTTGGTCTTTAGCACCCCGAACCATTGAGGCTCCGCGGCCTTTCCGACTCCCGCCTCCTCCAGCTTCTCCATCATCTTCTCGGCAGCTCCCTTACCGGTGGCGTTCACGAATCTGGTATCGAAGGCCGTCCCCTTTTTGCCACTTACTCCAGTTTCGATGGCCATCTTCAGCGCCTTCTTGGCGTCGCCGGTCGCTCCGCCGAGATGTACTGGTGAGCCGAAGATCCAGGCATCCGAGCCCTTGAAATCGGCCTCATTTGCGTCCCCGACCTTTTTCAAAGCTATCTCGGAAACGCCGCTTTCCTTCATTCCCTTCATTATGGCATTGGCCACCTGTTCCGTCATCCCATATTTTGTATCGTAAACAATCAGTGCTTTCATGCTATTCTCCCCCAAGGGGCGATTCTTGCTGTTACAATATTATGTTTCTTCCTTATATCTATGGCAAGAAACGGACGAAGCGTTCGCTCCCGGGCTCGCTGTCCGAGGTCCCGCGATTCGGGCGTGAGGAGACCAAGCTCAAATGACCGAGAAGTATGAGATAATCATGGACGCCTGCCTCGCTCTCTCCGATGAAGGAAGAGAAGCGAGCCAGGAGATGATCAGGAAGCATTATCGGTTCGATCTCCAGGCCAAGCCAAGGCTCGTTTCAAAGGAGAAGGCTGCGTCAATGGACCGGAAGATCGAGGCCAGCGATTTTTGGAATGAAGATCAGGCCTCGATGATGAGGGTGTTCGCCCGCGACGGCTTCATGAACCGCTTCACTGGGGAGCTCCTGATCTTCCCAGCCGTGCTGAGGTTGCTCTCCAAGGAGTTCCCTTCGATCGTGCCATATCAGATGGCTTGGAGGGTCGGGGAGATACACATCGCCTATTACGACCTTTACGCCTGCATCGATATATTGCTGCCGAGGTCGCGGGGAGGCACAGATGCGGAAAGCAATCTGATCACCACCACCATGCCCTATGTCCTGGCACGATCCAACTCCACTGCCGAGGAGATGGGCTGGAGGCTTACGCGCGAAGGCTTCGTGGACGAATGGGACGGAATGTCCTCATGGTACGTCGAATACGTCGATGCCAACCAGGAGCTTCGCAAAACCAATTACTTCAACCTGTGGTACATCGCGGCCAAGAAGGTCCTGGAGCTGTGAACTCGTTCAGCGAAAGGCGCAGAGCGGTGCCTTTACCGTTTCTCCTTCGATCGTTGGGCGTTCAGGTCTTATTGGTCTGCGCATCGATACTTTCGGCCAGGCTGGGATAATCCGAGACATGGTTGCCGCGGCGGTTGAACACCTTCCCGTCTTTCAGGACAACATCCCCATCCACGATCATCCGTATCGTTCCGATGAGCAGGTGCGCCTCCCTCTTCAGCTCCTCGGCCCTAATCGCTTTGACCAGCTCATCCTTGGATTTGAATTTCGTCTTCAGCTTGTCCAGCATGAACTTGTCATAGGCGATCGGCTCGCCTCGGTCCAGCTCTGGCGAGCAGAGGTGAACCGTAGCCCCATATTGGCCATCGTTGTTCTCCACTACCTTCCCCACGATCTCCTCCCACGTCCCTTTGTAAGTGTCCGGAAGCGAGGGATGCAGGTTGATCATGGTGTACCTTCTACAGGTCTCACGGTCAAAAATCAGCATGTATCCAGCTAGGACACCGAAGTCCATGTCGTACTTGGATATGCGCTCCCTCAGCCCCTCGCCATAGGCTTCCCTCCACGCCGTGATGTCCATCTGCTTCAGCTCCGGCATGAAGCTGTCCGAAGGGAACAATATCACCGGTATGCCATTGTCCTCGGCGTTCTTTATCAATTTCATTCTATATTGATTGCCCTTGACTTCCCGGTTGATGAAAACGAAGGAGAGCTTCGCATTGATCCCTCCGTTCTTGATACCGTTCAGCATGGCGCTGAAAAGATTGTATGAGCCGGGGCCTCTGGCAGTGGTGAACCATCCGATCTTCTTCATGTAACCTCCTGAATCAACCAACAACATCTTCTCGTTTCGCAACTGGTAAATCCAAAATATATCAGCATTGCTTAATAAGGTATCGCCAGGATAGCAAGGTCTCGCTGGGCTCTAAGGAGAATTGGTCGATCGCTCACATTGGAGGGTCGATCAAGAACTTCTTTGCCTTGTTATAGGGCCGTTCGAAGATCCTTAGGGTGGTTCGATGATGTTCCAAAAATTGGCGCGATTCTTCATTCTTGTTGCATTTTTCCGGAGTAAGCATGCAAATGACGATCTGGACAATAAGAAATAAATCATTATCAGACCTAGTGCTTCAATGCCAACCTTTTCATCCTAGAACGAGTTGAACCCCCCTAATAGATCAAACATACAATCAAACGATGGTGATAATAAGAAATGAATAGCATAGGTCCGAATTCCGGTAAAACGATGAACGATGATGAGATAATCGAGCGTTTCAAGAAAGGTGGAGAATGGGGGCTATTGACCTCAGTGGACCTGCGAGACTGCGATCCCAAGAAGATACGCAGTGGTGAGCGCATCTCCCAGTTCTCTGTGGACCTGTGCGAATTCATCAAAATGAAGCGCTTCGGGGAACCGATCGTGGTGCGGTTCGGCGATGATCCCAGGGTGCAAGGATACTCCCTCGCCCAGTTGATCGAGACCTCCCTGATCTCCGGTCATTTCGCCGAGGATACGAATCGGGCCTTTATCGACATCTTCAGCTGCAAGGAATACCCGCCCAAGAAGGTCGCAGATTTCTGTGCGAAGTACTTCGGCGCTAAGCACGTGGAATTCGCGGTGACCTTCAGGACCTAACCGGCGACTAATGGCGCAGGAGATCCTCCTTCTGCATTTTCGCCTCAGCCCGATCTAACCTTTGCGGCCAGTGCCCTCGCCAGCTCCTCCACCTTTTTCAGGTCCTCCGCTGTCGGGCGCCCATTGACGTCCACTGCGCCGACCGCC